>WNFR01000089.1_pt1 | contig 82557 bp, 74 predicted proteins | sample 5400221 | NCBI WGS metagenome assembly WNFR01 (sample SAMN13153357, study PRJNA577476) | soil metagenome | isolation source: 40 cm soil under Madrone tree | place: USA:California | collected 2016-06-14
TATTGTCGTCGTAATCCAAAACGCACGAGGTAACCGCTACGCGGCCGTAGGACATCGCCTTCCCGCGAGCTATCGAGAGGACACCGCTACGCGGTTATCTTCCGCTCGTTGTTGAGCTTTGGCGAGCGAAATGTCCAAAGCCACCAACTGCGTTGGTGGCTTTGGAAGCTGCGGCGGCACTGACGCCGCTCAGCCAACTACCGGGCCACCGCCGAGCGGCGCAGCATCCATCCGTATAACAACACCAGCGTGCCCACGAACCCGAGCACGCCCAGCCACGGCGCTAGCGCAAAGGTCTCGGGTACGAGGCCGATCGGTGCGTCGTTCGACAAGCTGACTATCAGGCCCGCGTTGATCACACCCCACAGGCTCTCACCTACTATCAAGCCCGACGCCACCAGGGTTCCCAATCGTTCAGCTCGCTCTGGGTTTCGCGCCAAACGGGCGCGCTTGTCGTACCAGTGACCGATCACCGCGCCGATGACTACCGCAAAAGTCGCCGACATCGGAAGATAGATTCCTATGCCTACGGCCAGCGGCGGTATGCGCATCGTTTTCATTGCGCCCAGAGTCGAGTCCAGCATATTAAAGGGACTCTTTCGGGTTTTGATCAGAGGACTGCTAGAACGCTTTTCTGCTATCGAGCAGAATAGTAACCGGACCATCGTTAACGAGACTCACCTTCATCATCGCCTGGAAGATTCCGGTTTCGACGTGAGCGACCAATGAGACGCGCTTCACGAATTCTTCATAGAGATTATTTGCCTTCTCGGGCTCCGCAGCGTCGGAATATGAAGGACGTCTTCCACGGCGCACATCGCCATAGAGCGTGAACTGCGAGACGACAAGCATTGAACCGTGTATGTCCAATAACGAGCGGTTCATCTTGCCTTCGGTGTCGGTGAAGATGCGGAGGTTCGTAATCTTCTCAACGAGGTATTGCGCGTCATCGGCGGTGTCGTCGCGGGCGACTCCGAGCAGTACAAGTAAGCCCGCGCCAATCTCGCCGACCGTTTGACCGGCTACATCGACGCGGGCTTCGGTTACTCTCTGCAGCACTGCGCGCATCGACGCTAGTGTTGCACCGGTCGAAGCGAAGCGACAAGTCCGCGGAGAATTCTCAACGCAAAGTCGCAAAGGACCGCAAAGAGTCTGTAAGTCTACTTGATCTGGCCGAAGCGTTCCTTCATGCCTGGTGAGTTCAAGAGAGCTACGAACTGATCGATTGGCAGGGCTTCCAAAGTTTCGGTGACTACCAGCCCTCGCGCCGCAGCCGATAGCAGAGATTTTCCAATTCCCTTTGTGTCCGGAAACTCGGTGATCCAAAGAAAGTCATAGTTACCCTGGAGCGCATATGCTCCGAGGATTTTGCCGCCGTCAGCAGTGATCCATCCGGCTGCCTCTTCGACGGCGGCGCCAAAGTCTTTGATTTCCCTCGCGCCCTGAGCGGTGTTCTTAAGAAGTGTTACATAGATTGGCATAACGGTTCTCCTTTTCGATGTTTGATTACGAGGTTGGTTACGATGGCGCGGTGACTAGTGGATTCACGACCGCCCGGCGTTTGAGCTTTGCTCGCAAAGATCCGGCTTAAATACTGCCGCTTCCCAACCGTGATGACTTGCCTGGCACGCTGCAGCAACTTCCTGGGAAAGCGCTAGCGTATCAGCGTCACACCTTCACCGTTGCTGAAGATCCCTGCTACGCAACCGGTCATCAACGTCGCAAGCGTAGCCGCCAACAGCGCTCGCCAGCCGAGGCTTGCGAGATCGTCGCGGCGCTTCGGCGCCAGCGCTGTCGTGCCGCCTACGAAGATCGCGATCGATGCTACGTGAGCGAAACCACAAAGCGCGTAGCTCAAGATAACGACCGACCGAGGATTGGCCATTTGCCCGCTCGAGACGAGTTGCGCCAGGTCCCCGTAAGAAACAACTTCGGTCAGAATCACACGCTCGCCTAACAAACGAGCCGCGGTCGGAATGTCACTCGATTGCAGCCCGAGCAGGAAAGCGAACGGGTAGAATAGCCACGTAAGAAGCTTTACGAAGGTTACCGGCTCGGCGATGCCGAACCATGAACTGAACAGCGCGAGAACTTTGTCGCCAAGAGCTACGAGCCCCAGCACCGCAATCAGAAGAGCGGCGATTCCCGCCGCCAGCTTCAGACCATCCATCGCGCCTTCGATGATCGCGCTCATCAGATTGCGCGGGCGTCCGGAGTCGTCCTCGCGAGGCATGCTCTCACGTGTTTCGGGCATTTCGGTTTCAGGAACCAGGAGCTTTGCTACAACGACCGCAGCGGGGATCGCCAATACTGAAGCCGATATCAGATGTCCGGCGATCTGCGGGAACACCGCGATGAGCACTACGACGTAGATTCCGAGCGTGCTCGATGCGACCGTCGCCATGCCGGTAGTCAACACCGTCAACAACTCGGATCGAGTCATCTTGTCGAGATAAGGCCGGATCACCAGCGCCGATTCGACTCCGAGAAAGATGTTAGCCGCGCCACAGAGTGACTCAGCGCCGCTGATCTTCAACGTTCGATAGAAGACCCACGCGAATCCTCGCACAAGCCACTGAAGCACTCGCAGGTAATACAGAACAGAGGTCAATGCTGAAAAGAAAATCGCGACCGGCAAGACTTGAAACAACAGGATGAAACCGATCGAGCCCGGCTCGCCGGGACTTGCAGCAAGCGGTCCGAACAAGAACTGAGTGCCGCTCTTAGTCGCATCAAGCAGAGCGAGAACCGCATCGTTGATCCACAAAAGTACTCGATGTGAAACAGGCAAGCGAAAGATCAGCAGTCCAATCGCGAGCTGAAGCAGCAGCCCGTAGCCTATAGTCTTCCACGCTACTTTTCTCCGGTTGTCGGAAAGCAGCCAGGCGATCCCAGCAAACACCACAAGCCCAAACGCCGAAATGAAGTGATAAATCATCTGAGTACCTCTGAACGGTTCATCGCGAGGCCGTAAGATTACGAGATGACTGATGCGAGGAGCAAACTCCCGCGCGAGATTCAAGGGTGTTGTGATAAAGCATCGATGCGGGTGGGACAAAGTTTAGTTCAGATCGTAACTGCGATCGGACAAGCCGAGTTTTTCCAAGACGACGTTGAGCCACTCGATCTGCGTTCGGTATTTCTTTGCATCTTCTGCAGTGTATGCCAGCAACTGAAGGTTTCGACAGATGTATGCGATGTCTTCAACGGAGACTTTCTCGGGATTCATCTCGATTAAGCCAATAACATCGGCTTCATCCTGCGCTCGCTTTCGCGCTTCGGTTCGCTCTGGGATGGCCCACATCTTCAGCAGGATCAAATCGCGAAGCCCCGAGACTTTGACCAACAAGCCATCGAGAACATCTTCGATCGCACCGAGCACTGCGGCTCGCTTTGCGCGCAGATCGGCCGAGATGATATCGATCCGCGTATCGCCAATCTGAAAGACCATCACGACAGCCGTTCCACGCAACTCATGTCCTTTGAGCAGTCGCTGCACCAACGGCAAGTCCTCAGGTAAAACCATTATGTCGACATCCTGGGTGAGACGCGGAACGCTGTGGTGAGCTAACGCGAGCCCGCCGACCAGGCAATATCGAACGCCGCCTTCATTAAATCGGCGCAGCACGTCTTTGACTGTGTCTCGCTCCATGAATCTCCTGTTACAGAATGGTGCGCTCTCAGAGAGGATCACCGAGGTCTCCAGTCCGTTATGTCCTGGAATAAGATACTCTTCCTGTAGAGGAACTGTGCTCATCTATTCCGGATCATACGCCGCGCGCAGGCAGGGAACAACAGAGCCGGATTTCCAGCGAAGGCGGGTTCAAAAAAAGCAACTTCATGTAAGCTCACTCGATTTGAGTCCTGTCTTGAATGCAATCGCAAGAAGCAGCAATACGGTGGCGGTCAGTATTAATGACAAAGCAGAACCGAACGGTTGGTTGAGCTGCGTGAATTGATTCTGTATGAGATTGCCGATCATCACCGACTTCGCGCCACCAAGTAAGTCGGGTGTGATGAACGCTCCTAGTGAAGGGATGAATACAAGCGCGATTCCCGCGATCAGACCCGGCCGCGACAGTGGCAGCGTAATTCTTGCAAAGGTCCAGAACCGATTGGCTCCCAAATCCTGAGCCGCTTCCAGCAATCGAATGTCTAATCGATCGAGAGCGACATAAATCGGTAATATCATGAAAGGAAGTTCGCCGTAGACCTGGCCAATTAGCACCGCGAAGTCGGAATACAGCAGCTTGAGCGGAGCGCCAATCAACCCCGTTCCCATCAGCGCTGAATTGATTACGCCTTCGCTTCTCAACAGCAGAATCCACGCATAAGTTCGAATCAGGAAGCTGGTCCAAAACGGGATTACTGTGAGCACAAGAAGCGGGCGCTTCCAACGCTCGGGCGCGCGCAACGCTAGGTAGTAGGCAACCGGATAGCTCACGACGGCGCAGAGCAGTGTGGTTGTGGTCGCGATCGATGCTGTCCTCCAGTAGGCTCGCAAGTACAGAGGATCGAATGCGCGAAGGAAGTTCGAAAGAGTGAATTCGTATACGGTCCTGCCATACGGACCGCGAGTCGCGAGGCTCACGACCACGACGATGGCCAGCGGCGCTAAGATGACCAGGAGAAGCCACAGCAGCGCCGGGCTAAGCAGTAATATGCCGTTACTCCGTTTCTTCATTCAGCGCTCCTTGCTCGTAAAGGAGTTGTTGCGTTCCGCCGACTTCCAAACGGGAATCAGCAGCGCGCTATGGCTTGCGGCTCTTGCCTCGATAGCGTCGCCGACCCGGTATCCTGCTTCAGTTAGTGAGTCCCAGAGCGGGGGCTGAGTCTCGTGTTGATACCGGATCAGCGCTACCCACGAATGTTCTCCGGGTGGTGAGGTCAAAGTCTCGACCGTGTCCACCAGGATGCGTTTTTCACCAGCCTTGTCCAGGTAAAAACGAATAGTGTTTCCAATGTTGGGATCTGCTACATAAACGGTTACCGGCGACAATCGAGCACTCTCGGATTGATTGGACTGGTAGCTTTCGGCCTGGATCATCCGATTCACGAGAGGCTCCCACGAGACGCGGTCTCTATTGATGATCTCAGCCAATCCACTGAGCGTTGCCCATCCCGCTATCATCAGAACAAAAACAATGCGGACGCCGGCGCGGCGAAGATCGTTGGCCGCTAGTGCAACTACCAACAAGTAAGCCGGCGCGGCGATTATGAGATAGCGCAGGGCCCAGATTGATTGAGGCAACAGATGGCTTGCGACGAACCCGAGCGCGACTGGCGCGAACGCAAACAGCATCAGGAACCAGAACCGGCTCGGCTCATCTTTCGCCTCGCGAGCCTTCATCATCCGCACGCACTTCACGATGATCGGCGCGAGAAACACGAGTAACACAACTCCGGTTCCAAACACCTTCCAACGATAGCTAAGGGGCCCGTTAAGATTTGCGTAATACCCGACTATCTCCGACAAGGGTGGAGGCCGGTTCCAAAAGAACGTCGCGCGGCTGGGGTTCTGTCGGGCCGCAGTCGCTACGAGGTACGCCCAGGGACTGAAACAGATAGCGATCCCGGCAGTGGCGATCGCGAACGAACGCACCAACTCGCGTCGCCAGGCCAGGAGGAACAAAAGCTCGAGAGCAACAATTACCCATCCAAAATAATGCGTGAATACCAATAGAAGGTTCACACCGCCAAGCGCGAAGTGAGTGCTCATGAAGTTCGGGCCGCGGCTTTGGAGTTTCACAAATAGCCAGAGAGAAGACAGGACCAACAGCAGCAGAAGGCTGTACATCCTGGGCTCTTGAGCGTGGCTTATGAGAAAGTTGTTCACCGCCATCATCCAGAGCGCGAGCCCCGTCGCCAACAGATTGATCTTCAACTCGCGGCAGAGAAGCATGAACGGGATGAGCGAAAGGATCGACAACAAGACCGGCAGGAGCTTGATCCATAAAACGGATTGTCCGCCGATGTCGATCCATAGCTTGAGCAAAATATAGAAGAGTGGCGGGTGCACTACATCTTCAATCACGGACGAGAGGACCTTCGACCAGGGCCGCGACGATGTCCATAGAGTGAAGACTTCGTCTCCGAAAAGTCCGTAGGAGGTAAGATGCCAGAACCTGGCTGCGACAAAGACGACAGCGGCTAGGCTGACGAAAAGCGCCTTCGGCTCAACGCTCATTCGCCGCACCGGCGTTTCAAGTTTCTGTTGGGTCCCAGTGGATTCTGACATTGCGACTCTGCGGCGGATGTTGGTTTGGGAGAGTAGGCATCCTGGCGAGTGTGATTAAAAACGCTCGCAATGGATAACGCCCACGTAGTAACGAATTTATTCGTTGGGATTCTCAGAAACGAATAAAGTCGTTACTACGTGGAACGTCCGGCTTTTAGTCACACCTCATTCTGCCGGCGTGGCTCGCGAGCTTTCGCATGCACTCAGGCAGTCAGGATGCCCGCTCTCCCAGGCTCACGACTTCAATATCACTACGCTCTCAGGAGCCCAACTCACAAAAACCTTTTCGCCGATCCTGCTGCGCACTGAATCGAAGGGTTGCGTGTTCTGACCAAGCACGGTAATCGTTTGCCCACCATCGAGTGACAATCGCCATTGAGTGCTCTCGCCCAGATAAACCGCAGCTTCGATCTTTGCGGCGAGGCCTTGCTCGGAAGCGTCTGCGGAGATCGTGATTTTCTCCGGTCGTACTAAAAGGCGAACACTCTCGCCGGGTTTGAGCGCGATGGCGTTCGACCAAACGTTTACGCGAACTCGCGATCCGCCGATGTCTATGATTGAGCGCTCCCGCTCGGTCGATTCGACGCGGCCTTCCAGGATGTTCGACACTCCGATAAACCCGGCCACGAACTCAGTCGAGGGCCGTTCGTAGATTTCTTCCGCGCGCCCAAGCTGCTCGATGTGCCCGGCGTTCATTACTGCGATGCGATCGCTCATGGTGAGCGCTTCTTCCTGATCGTGCGTCACATAGATGAAGCTGATTCCCAATCGCCGCTGCAAGTCCTTTAGCTCGAGTTGCATTTGTTTTCTGAGTTTCAAATCGAGTGCCGCCAGTGGCTCGTCCAGCAACAGGACCCCGGGCTCGAGCACGAGCGCGCGCGCCAGTGCAACTCTCTGTTGTTGGCCGCCGGACAACTCGCTGGGCCGGCGAAGCTCGAGATCACTCATACGCACCATCTCGAGAGCGCGGGCGACGCGGCTTTCGATTTGGTCGCGGGAAAGACGTCTTCGTTCGAGCCCGAAGGCTACGTTTTCGAAGACGTTCATGTGCGGGAAGAGCGCGTAGTGCTGGAACACCGTGGTGACGTCGCGCCGATAAGGTGGAATGTCGGTTACATCTCGGCCGCCGAGCAAAACCCGCCCGGCGTCAGGAGCTTCGAACCCGGCGAGCATTCGCAACAGGGTTGTCTTGCCGCAGCCTGACGGGCCAAGCAACGTCAGGAACTCGCCTTTCAGCACGGAGAGCGAAACCGCATCGACAGCGCTTACTTCGCCGAAGCGCTTTGTAACGTGTTGTAGTTCTGCTTCATAAAAGTCTTCCATCGTTATCGTGCGATCAATCGATTTGCGGCGGCGGCGCGATTATAGCATACGCATTTTTCGTCGACGTTGACATAAGACTCTCCGTGCGATAAACAGTCAACCTTCAATGGATAGTTGATCCGCGTGCACCCGTCAAATCAATGTCATCCGTGGTCCATAGTTCGACCTTTCTAAGGCTCAATAGACCGCTGATGACACTGATTTGACGGATTCACACGGATACAAGTGCGATAGCGATATATCTCCATTACAGGCGAACAGTGAATCCTGCTAACGACCGGAGTTATTTATGAAACATTACTCACTACGCTTAGGCTTGTGTCTGACGCTGGTTCTCGCAACTGCGACCGGTCTTGTCGCGCGAGGACAACAAGGGTTGGTTGCGGATAACCCGACGCAACTGATGCGAGTCGGCGACAAAGTCATCAAGGTGAACGAAGCAATCAGTATGGTTCAGGGCTTCGGCAATACTTTCATGCTGACAACCCCTGAAGGAAACGTGATAATCGACACCTCGATTGCCCTGCATGCGCGCAGGCATCATCAATTGTTGACCGCCGAGAACAAGGCTTCGATCAAGTACATTATTCTCACACACGCTCACGGAGATCATGCCGGCGGCGTTCCGTTATGGAAAGAAGCCGGAACGCAGATTATCGCCCAGAAGAACCACGTCGAGTTTGTTAACTATCAGGCGCGCCTGGCCGGCTTCTACGGTAAGCGCAATGCGGCTCAGTTTGGGTTGAACATTCCCGAGCCCGGCGCGTGGGCGGGCAACTACGGTGGCAAGATCGAGCCAACGATTCTCTTTGACGAGAAGTATGAGTTCACTCTTGGTGGAACGAAGTTTGAGATTTATCACGCGCCAAGCGAAACCTATGATCACCTGATGCTATGGGTGCCAAAGTACAAAGCGGTTTTCACTGGCGATGTTTATTACGAATCCTTCCCGAACATCTATACGCTGCGAGGCACCGAGCCGCGGTGGGCGTTGGATTATGTAAAGTCGCTCAACAAGGTTCTGGCGCTCAGGCCCGAGATCGTTCTTCCGAGCCACGGATTGCCTATACGTGGAAACGAGGAGATCGCGCGCCGGCTGACGCGCTACCGCGATGCGATTCAGTACGTCCACGATGAAACGGTCAAAGGAATGAACGCCGGCAAGGACGTTTACACTTTGATGCATGAGATCAAGCTGCCGGCCGCGCTCGAAGTAGGAGAGAGCTACGGGAATTTGATCTGGTCGATCCGCGGGATCTATGAAGGCTACGTTGGATGGTTCGATCTGAACCCGGCTACGATGTACGACAGGCCGGCAAGTTCGGTTTATCCCGATGTCGTAAAGCTCGCGGGTGGCTCGGATGCAATTGCGACTCTCGCGCTCGAGCGTACGCAGTCGGGCGACGCGATCGGGGCGCTACACCTTACCGATATCGCTTTGGCGGCGGAGCCAAATAATCGAAAGTCGCTTGAGGCTCGGCTGAAGGCGCTTGAGATACTGCGCGGGCGCTGCAAGAATACTAATGAAAGAGGCTGGTTGGACTACAGCGTCGGAATTACCAGGACGAAGCTCGGCGAGAAGTGACCTGTAGGGAAATGACATGTAGGGGCGTCCCTCCGTGGGCGCCCCTCAGTCGTGAGTTCTTCTGATTGAGAAGGAGGGGCGCCCATGGAGGGACGCCCCTACATGTCGCCACTGAAAACACCTTATGAAGCTTGCCGCAATCGACATCGGTTCAAATTCAATTCATCTTGTAATCGTGCGCGCAGTAAAGGGACAGCATCCTGAGATCATCGATCGTGAGAAGGAGATGGTCAGGCTTGGCGCAGGCACTTTGCGCGAGCATCGCCTGTCGAAGGATACCATCGATCGCGCCGTCACTACCCTGCGACGATTCAAGAAAATGGCGGAGCATAACGGCGCTGATCCGATCATAACCACCGCGACTTCCGCCGTTCGCGAATCGCGTAACTCCGATTCGTTCATCGAACAGGTCCGCAAGGAAGTCGGGCTCGATGTTCAGGTTTTGCCCGGAGTCGAGGAAGCGCGATTGATAGCGATGGCCGTCTCCGAAGTGACTGACTTCAACAACCGCCGGGCATTGATTGTCGACATCGGCGGCGGATCCACCGAATTCATCATAACCGGAGGCCGCGAGCCGGAGCTTCTGTTTTCTCTGCGAGTCGGCGCCGTGCGGCTGGCCGAGAAGTTTATTACTACCGATCCGATCTCGAATGAAGAGCGCGAGCGGCTGATTGCGAACATCAGATCGGATTTCACGCGGGCGGCTTGGGAGATCAAGCGTGTCGGGTATGATTTCGTTATCGGGACGTCGGGAACCATTCTGAATATGGTCGATGCCGCGGTGCAGGCTGACGATGCTTACAGCACTCAGGCTGCGTCCGACTTCGAATCCTTCAGTCACACCGTAACCCTGGATCAGATCGACTGGCTGAATCGCAAGCTTATGCGAATGCCGGTGCGCGAACGGCGTCGTGTTCCCGGGATAGAGAAAGGGCGCGCCGATATCATCGTAGCCGGAGGACTGCTGCTACAGTGCATTCTCTCGGAACTGGGAACTACAGAGATCACCAGTTGCGACTGGTCACTGCGAGAAGGAGTGATCCTCAATTATTTGCGCCAGCGCGAAGCCAACGAGGTTTACAGGCTGGCGCCAGTGCCGGCTCTCTCTGCTTCAGCCGGCGAAGACGCGCTGTTGTATCCGCTGACGGAGGATTCGCAGCTGGATGTTCGCGCTCGATCGGTGTTGTCGGTAGCACGGCGATACGATTACGACGTAGCTCATTCTCATCACGTTGTGCGGCTGGCCACGCGAATTTTTGACGACACCAGGGAACTGCACCGGCTGAATGACCAGGACCGCAAGCTGTTGCAGTACGCTTCAATCCTGCACGACATCGGCTATCACATAGCCCACAACAATCATCATCGTCACGCGTTGTACCTTATCAAGAACTCGGAGATGCCGGGATTCACCGGTGATGAGATCGCGATGATGGCCACGTTGGTGCGCTATCATCGGGGCTCGCTGCCGCGGAAGGGAAGCGACCGCCGCTCGAAGCGCGAACACGAGGACTATTTCGCGCTCGATAGAAACCAACGGGTGCGTGTGCTGCGTCTCGCCTCGATACTGCAGATTGCGGACGGGCTCGATCGCTCTCACCGACAGGTGATAAGCGGCGCGCGGTGTCGAATGGAAGACGGAACTGTTACGTTCTTTGCGTCGAGTGCTGGCGAATGCGAGCTGGAAATTTGGTCAGCTGAACGCAAGTCGGCGTGGTTCAGCGAGGTCTTCGAGGTAGGCGTGCGATTCGAACGCGAACTCCCCTTGTCAGCAGAAGCGGAATCAGCCGTGGCAATGTAACTGGCACCTGGCATCCGCGGACAGCAGTTGCGGCCTTTGAGCATTGCTTTCACCCGGCCCGCCTAAACCTTTGTCAAACTGGTCTTTGATGGCTTTCATTGACACTGCCCGCCGGTTTGCATAACATAGGCACCGCGGGTCTTCGGCCCTGACCCGCGCGTATCTTCGCGGGGTCAAGTGGACGCAGACCTCGCTAGAATGTGTTCGAGCAAGGGGTAAGGGTAATGACCAAGGCCGATCTTGCACAGATGCTGTATCCGCGTAACGGCGGCTGGACAAATCGTGATGCGCTTCGTCTGGTCGATCTGTTGTTTGATATCGTCAAGCGCCACTTGAAGGAGGGCGAGAGCATTCACATCGTTGGCTTCGGTACCTTCGAAGTGGTGAATCGCAAACCGAGGCGCGGGCGAAATCCAGTCACCGGTGAGCCGATACAACTCGCCGGACACCGCGCCCTGGTCTTCAGGCCGTCTCGCTCATTGCGTTCGGTTTGAGTCTTCGGCTGGTGCGCCTGGGAGCGAACGCTCCCGGGAAATAACCATGGAATCCGCATCGAGAATTCCCGAAAAGCTATTCTTCAGGATCGGGGAAGTGTGTGACCTGATCAAGGTCCAGCCACACGTGCTTCGTTACTGGGAGACTGAGTTTCCGATGCTTGCGCCGCAAAAAAATCGCGCCGGCCAGCGGGTTTACCGCCGCAAAGATGTTGAAATGGTGCTGAGAATTCGTGATTTGCTTTACGAAGAGAAATTCACCATCGCCGGCGCCAAGAAGAGACTGCTGGACGAATCGCGCGCGGGTTCGGTAAGGGCCAGGCTGGGCGAGCAACTCGCCCTGGAAACCTCTGAGCCCCGACCCGTTGACGAGCCGGCTTCATCGTCAACCGTTCAATCAACACCGCCACAAACCCGGCAAGTACTGAGCATCATCAAGAGCGATCTTGAGGATTTATTGACACGGCTAAACACGGATGCTAGCATCAACCGTTGAACGCGAAAGCGCATAAGCTTCGATGTGGACGGGACGTGGCGCAGCCTGGTAGCGCGCTTCCTTGGGGTGGAAGAGGTCGCTGGTTCGAATCCAGTCGTCCCGACTAAAAGTCCTGACCCAGGCCAAGATACCCAAGACACAGACCCTCAAAGCGCAAGCCCGCTAAGCGGGCGTAATGCGGGTCAGAGTCTGGGTCTTCGTCCTGGGCCTTCTCATTTTTAACCTGCTTAGGCTAATGGCTTCCCTGATGCCGAGAATACTGGTCACTAACGACGACGGAATCCATTCGGCGGGAATCATCGCGCTTGCCGAAGCGCTTGATTCGCTTGGCGAAGTGCTGGTGGTTGCGCCCGCCCATGAAATGAGCGCCGCTTCGCACTCGCTTACGCTGACGCGCCCGCTGCGGATCGAGAAGATTGATGACAGGCATTTCTCGGTGGACGGCACGCCGACCGACTGCGTCACACTTGCGATGAATCACTTGTTGAAAGACGATTTGCCGGCCATCGTCGTTTCGGGAATTAACAAGGGCGGGAATCTTGGAGATGACGTGACCTACTCGGGCACGGTAGCAGGAGCGCTCGAGGCGTCGATATACGGGCTGCCCGGAATCGCGATGAGTTTGGTTCAGCGAACAAACTTTGACTTTACCCAGGCCGCTGAGTTCGCGTGTGAGCTTGTGCGCCGGGTTCTGGGCGCCGGCCTCCCTCGCGGGACACTACTCAATGTCAATGTTCCGCCAGGGCCGATTCGCGGAGTGCAAGTTACGAGGCAGGGAACAAAGATTCTCCGGCCAACGATCATCGAAGGCACCGATCCGAGACAGCGAAAGTACTATTGGATCGGAGAAGAATCACTAACCTGGAATGAAGAAGAAGGCACGGACTACGAAGCGCTGCGCCACGGAGTGGTATCGATCACACCGTTAAAAAATGACCTGACTGACTATCGCGCGTTGGAGGAGTTCAAACAGCGCGATTGGGATATAGTTCTGGAAACCCAATCGAAATGATAAATCACACCGCAGAACAAGCCCTCGGTCAATCTCAGCGTACGCGCATGGTCGAACTTCTGCGCAATCGAGGCATAAAGGATGCGCGAGTCCTGAAAGCGATGACCGAGATCCCTCGGCATCTGTTTGTGCCTGAAGCGCTGTCCTCAAAGGCTTACGGAGACCACGCCCTGCCCATCGGCGATATGCAGACAATCTCGCAGCCTTATATGGTGGCTCGCATGACTGAGCTTGCGGAGGTCGACAAGGATTCGACGGTACTCGAGATCGGGGCGGGATCGGGATATCAAACCGCAGTGCTCTCGTTCGTCGCCGGCCGCGTGTTTTCAATCGAACGTATCAGCGATCTCGCTCGCACCGCTCAAAGGAACATCCGGCAGTTGGGCTGCATGAACGCAACCGTGAAGTGGTTCGACGGGACCATTGGCTGGAGCGACCACGCGCCTTACGACGCGATACTCGTCGCCGCCGGGAGCCCTGAGGTGCCGGAGCCGCTGGTCGCGCAGCTTGCAGTTGGAGGGCGCCTGGTCATCCCGATAGGTAACGAAGAACACCAGATCTTGGTGCGAGTAATAAAGACTGAAAAGGGAATCGTTCGCGAAAACCACGAGGCTTGTGTGTTCGTGAAATTGATCGGCCGCTACGGTTGGCCGTCCTAGATACAAGCCTGTTCCTCTGCGTCCTCGGTGTCTGCGGTTTATTCCCAACGGCTGATTAGAAAAACTGCAGAGGACGCCGAGGAGCCACACGATGACCCGCTACTCAAGGTTGGAGAAGACACTTGGTCGCAAAAATCATCGAAATACTTTCCGCTTTCGTTGTTGCTACAATCTCGGCGCTTGGGTATCCGGGAATTGTGCTGCTAATGGGCATCGAGTCCGCGTGCATACCTCTGCCCTCGGAAGTCATCATGCCGTTCTCGGGTTATCTGGTTTACGCGGGCCGGTTTAATCTGTGGGCAGTGGCAGTGGCCGGCGCGGTCGGCTGCGTGCTCGGATCGCTAGTGGCTTACTGGGTAGGCATGTATGGCGGACGGCCGTTGATCGAGAAATACGGCCGATACGTTTTGGTCTCTCGCCGGGATCTGGATCTCGCCGACCGATGGTTCGCCAGATACGGTGAGCTGATCGTCTTCACCAGCCGGCTGCTGCCAGTCATCCGAACGTTTATCGCCTTTCCGGCGGGCGTCGCAAGAATGAATTTGCCAAGGTTCGTCGCCTACACATTTCTTGGTTCGCTCCCGTGGTGCCTTGGTCTTGCGTACGTAGGTCAGAAGCTCGGTGAGCAATGGGATAAGAACGATACCCTGCGAAGTTGGTTCCATCGCTTTGATTTCGTGATCGTCATCATCGGGGTTCTCGCCATAGTCTGGTGGGTATGGCGTCACATCAAGGAATCGCGGCGACACGAAGCCAGCGAGAAGCAGGTAAGGGAGCCGTCGTCACAGCTCTAATCAAAATCAGAATCTTCGCACCGGAAAGGCAGCGGTAAGAGGGCCGGGTTTTTCTTTCTCATCGTAGACGACGCGTTCCAGGAACAACCCGGATGGAGGCGCTGTGTGGGCCGCTATGTCAAACGAGCTCGCCACCTTGCGGCGCGAGTCAATGAGGCTGGCAAACTCTTCGACCGTAAGCGAGCCGCGCCCGACTTCAACCAGCGCGCCGACAATTCGCCGCACCATCTTCCAGAGAAAATGCGACGCGCCAATTCTGATAAGCAACAGGTCCCCATCCCTGAAAAACTCCACATCGTTTACCACCACTATCGTAGAACCCTCGCCGGCTCGCTTATCGCAAAAGCGCCAGAAGTCGTTGCGTCCCGGAAGCGATTCAGTCGCGTGTTTCATCGCCGGCGCATCCAGCTTGTCTTTCACCCACCACACAAATCGCTTGGCGAATGCCGTTCGTCTGGTTGATATTTGATAGAGGTAGGAGCGAGCGACAGTATCTCTTCGCGGGTCAAACGAGGGATGCGTTTCTTCAACTTTCAGAACACTAATGTCCTGTGGCAGGCGATCGTTCAATCCATGAAGAATCTCGCCGCGCTTCCGCAGCGAGCCAGCTCTCAGGCGAACAACCTGGCCAAGCGCGTGGACTCCGGCGTCCGTGCGCCCGGCGCCATTGATTTCAACCGGTCCGGAGAAAAGCCCTTCGGCGGCAGCGCGCAGTTCGCCCGCAACCGTCCGCGAGTTCCTTTGCTCCTGCCAGCCGTAATAACGGGTACCGTCGTACTCGACCGTTAGTTTCCAGTTCGCCAATTCAGCTCCTTGAGAGGATTGAAGCTCCTCACGCGCGACATCTGAGATTGCGGGGTATCCGGGTCCGTGTCAACTGCGAAAGATCCGACTTGTCCGGCAACCTTCAGTTTGCCGACTGATGCGAGCAACCGAGGTCCGATCCGACAAACTGAAGTTTGTCGAATATCGAAGATTTCTTGTTGACTTGAATATTTCAACGAGGATATTATAGGTCCGGCTAGAGCAGCACCGTGATTATCTTAGTCATATGACCCTCGACTCTATAGATTATAAGCTCCTCGATCTCCTGCAGCGCAATGCTCGAATAACTCAACTTGAAATGGCGGCAGCCGTAGGCCTGTCTCAACCAGCCGTAGCCGAGCGGATGCGCAAGCTCGAGCTGGAACAGCTTATCACCGGTTATACGGCAAGAGTCGACGGGCGAAAGCTCGGCAAAGACATTACTGCGTTCATCGGAGTTCGAATCGAACACCCGAAGTACAACGGTCGTTTTGCGAAAGAGATCCTGGCCTTGCCTGACGTGCTTGAATGTCACCGCATCACCGGGCCGGATTCTTACCTATTGAAAGTAGTGACCGAAGATACACAGAGTCTGGACCGATTGATCTCGGATCTGCTTCGCCATATTCCCGGGGTAACCCGGACCACGACGACAGTGGTCACGTCCTCAATCAAGGAAGGCTCGCACATCACGCCGGCAGCGCCAAAGGAAGCACCAAAACAACGCCGCCGAAACGCAGCCAACCGGGAACGCAAATGAGCAATCCAGCTCATGAATGGCCAATGAATACGGAGGAACAAACATGGCTACGCAGAAAAGGGCGCTTGAATGCGAGTCGCTAGCGGCCGCCCAGTCGATGGCTGTGGAAAGAAAGGGCTATCGGTTCGCAAATCGGATGTCACGGATGCCGGTGTCCGCGATTCGCGAGATACTCAAAGTAACCGAGCAGCCTGAAATCATCTCATTCGCGGGCGGGCTTCCAGCTCCCGAGCTCTTCCCGGTTACTGCGCTCGCCGAGGCGCATGCTGAAGTGTTTGCCCAGGAAGGACCGGCCGCGCTTCAATACAGCACCACCGAAGGATGCCATCCGTTGCGCGAATGGATCGCGCGTCGAATGCGGCACAGAGGGATCAAGGTAAGCGCGGACAATGTGTTGATTACGACCGGTTCCCAACAGGGCATAGACCTGGTCGGCAAAGTGTTTATCGATCCCGGGGACGCGGTAGTTGTCGAGAACCCCTGTTACCTCGCCGCGCTTCAGTCCTTCAGCGGACAGGAGGCGAGCTTCATTTCGATCGACAGCGACGATGAGGGCATGCGCGTTGACCAGCTCGAGAATGTGTTGATGAACTCTCGCCCGAAGCTGATCTACATTGTGTCTGAGTTCTCTAATCCAAAGGGCACGACGCTTCCTTTAGCCCGAAGGCAAAAGTTGATCGAGCTGTCGGCCCGGTACAGGGTTCCGATTCTCGAGGACAATCCGTACAGCGAGCTTCGTTACGCAGCCGAGCGACTCCAGCCGCTTGCAGCGATGGACAAGGATGGACTCGTGATTCACGTCAGCACTTTCTCAAAGACGCTGAGTCCCGGCATGCGACTCGGATGGTTGCTGGCGCCCGAAGAGATTTTCCAGATGGTGGTAACCGCAAAGCAAGCCGCCGATCTTCACACCAGCACAATCGAACAATGGGCTGCCGCGCATCTCTTAAAGACCTTTGATTTCGACGGACACGTGCGGCATCTCTGCGCGGTTTACGGCGAGCGCTGCCAGACTATGCTTTCGGCGATGGATCGCTACTTTCCTGAGGAGGCGCGATGGACCCGTCCCGAAGGCGGACTGTTTCTGTGGGTTGAGTTGCCGGAGCGGATCAGCGCCGAAACATTGTTTGAGGAAGCACTGGGGGAGCAAGTCGCTTTCGTGCCCGGAACTTCGTTCTTTGCTTGCGATGCGAAGCTCAACTTCATGAGGCTCAACTTCTCAAACCAACTGCCGGAAATGATTGAAGAAGGAATCAAACGGATAGCCGGCGTTCTCAAACGGAGTTTGGCATGAACAGCAAACGATTCGTGATCGCGGATGTTTTTACTGAAGCGCAGTTCGGCGGCAATCAACTCGCCGTGTTCACCGACGCTTCGGGACTCGACCCCGAGACTATGCAGAACATAGCGCGTGAGATGAACTACTCTGAAACGACGTTTTTGTTTCCGCCTGAGCAGGGAGGTGATTACCGAGTAAGAATCTTCACACCTGGGCAGGAGCTTCCATTTGCGGGACACCCGCTGGTGGGAACCGCGAATGTGGTCGTTTCAGAGCGAATGAAACAGTGGAGCGAGCCGCTGACCCCGGTCACCCTCGAAACCGGAGTTGGGCCAATTCACGTTGAGGTTCGAACCGAAGGCGGGCAAACCGGCCGAACGACGATGACACAGCCCCTGCCCGTTGTTCGCGGCACTTATGCGAGTACTGACGCTCTCGCGCGAGCGTTGTCGCTGGACTCATCTCAGCTCGCATATTCGGGCTTGCCGGTAGAGACGATCTTCAACGGAATCGCGGTCATGATCGTGCCGATCAAGAGCCGGACAGCGATCGAGAACATAAAGCTTGACGGCGGCGCGCTGGAACGAATCAGCAATGGGGTAGGGGCGTCGACGGTGTTGGCGTTTACTCGCGAGACGGTATTGCCGGGGAGCACGGTACATTGCCGCGTCTTTGCCCCCGCCGCGGGAGTTGGAGAAGATGCAGCGACCGGCTCTGCAAACGGACCGCTCGGCTTTTATCTTGTGCGTCATCACCTGGTCGAGCCCCAATCTACAACGCGAATCGTGAGCGAGCAGGGCTTCGAGATGAAACGCCCAAGTCTGTTGTATATCGACGTGGATGTTGACCCCGTGAGTAGCGATGTCACAGCCGTTCGAGTGGGCGGCGGAGTGGTGATCTCCGGACGCGGAGAGATATTCGTCAGGTAGGGTCAGGAGGAACGACAATGAACGACAACTTGATTCGTCTGAAGACCGGTCTTGCCGAGATGCTCAAGGGTGGCGTCATCATGGATGTCACCAATGCCGAGCAGGCGCGAATTGCCGAAGAGGCCGGAGCGGTTGCGGTGATGGCACTCGAACGCGTTCCGGCGGACATTCGCGCAGAAGGGGGCGTCGCTCGTATGGCTTCACCCAAGAGGATTCGGGAGATCATGGCCGTTGTCACGATTCCGGTGATGGCCAAAGTCCGCATAGGTCACTTCGCCGAAGCGCAGGTACTCGAAGCGCTGGGGGTCGACTTCATCGATGAAAGCGAAGTGCTGACGCCTGCCGATGAAGAGCATCACGTCGACAAGCACCAATTCAAAGTTCCGTTCGTTTGTGGGGCTCGCGACCTCGGAGAAGCGCTTCGTCGCATTGGTGAGGGTGCGGCGATGATCCGCACCAAAGGTGAAGCAGGTTCCGGAAACATCGTCGAAGCTGTGCGTCATCTTCGGCGAATCTCACACGAGATCAAACGCCTGACGATACTCGCACAGGAAGAGCTGATGGCAGAAGCGAAGCAGCTTGGCGCTCCATACGAACTGGTTCGAATGGTCGCAAGCGAGGGCCGGCTGCCGGTACCTAACTTCGCGGCGGGCGGAATCGCTACTCCGGCTGACGCCTCGCTATGCATGCAGTTGGGCGCGGAGTCGGTGTTTGTCGGCTCGGGCATATTCAAGTCATCCGACCCCGCGGCTCGCGCCAGGGCAATTGTGAAAGCCACGACACATTTCCGCGATGCGTCGATTGTGCTCGAAGCCAGCGAAGAACTGGGCGACGCAATGCGCGGACTCGATGTGTCGAAGATGGATGAAAGCGAGTTGCTCCAGACTCGCGGGTGGTGAATCAAGGGAGATGAGAATCGGAGTGCTGGCGATTCAAGGCGATTTTGCCGCACACGCTCGCGCGATCGAGCGCTCTGGCGCGCTCGCAATCGAGGTTCGACGAGCGCCTGACGTCGCTTCGTTGGATGGTTTGATCATTCCGGGGGGCGAAACCACGACAATGCTGAAGTCTATCGAGAACGAAGGCATTGGTGAGTCGATCGGCGACTTCGCCCGCTCGGGCAAGCCAATCTTCGGCACTTGCGCCGGAGCTATTCTGCTCGCGCGAGAAGTGTATAATCCTGCGCAGCCCTCGCTGGGGTTAATCGACATAGTTGTTGAACGCAACGCGTACGGCCGTCAGGTGAACAGCTTCATCGCGACAGTCGAAACGAGTATTGAAGGCGGACCTCTCGAAGCAGTCTTTATCCGCGCGCCGAGGATTCGGCGAATCGGGGCGGGAGTCAAAGTGATCGCGCGTCTGAAAAATGAACCGGTGCTGGTGAGAGATGGCAATATTCTTGCGGCAACGTTTCATCCGGAATTAACCCAGGATGTACGGACGCACTTGCTCTTTTTGGAGATGATAAAATGTTTGTAGTTCGGCCTTCAGGAGGAAGTTTGTAGAGTTTTGAATGTACTCACGAACTTCCGCCTGAAGGCCAAACTACGAACATCTTTTTCACGGAGAATCTGAAATGAAACTATTCAATTGGGAAGAAATGCCCGAGGAGCGCGTTCATGAGTTGCTGAGCCGTCGCTTTGTCTCCGGCGAGCAGATGACCATGGCGAGGATATTCTTGAAGAAGGGGTGCCTGGTTCCCACGCACAATCACGAAAGCGAGCAGTTCACCACGGTGTTCACCGGCGCGTTGAAGTTTCTGCTGGACGGAAAGGAAGTTGTCGTGCGCGGTGGTGAAACGCTGCTCATACCCGCGTTCATGTATCACAGCGCGGAAGCAATTGAGGATACAGACGAGATGGACGTGTTCTCACCGATACGCGTCGATTGGATCGAAGGCACCGACAATTATTTGAGGGTGAAGGCGTGATCAGGAATCCGGATGCCGATGATCGGGATTTCTGGCTATCGTCGATGACGACGCGACGAATGGCCTCGTGTTGGTCCAGCTTGATTAGAGCGTGAGGATCTGACTCGGGATGAGCCTCCGCGGCGTCTCGAAACCGCGGGTACTTCTCTGTAGCGTGATACGTGCCCATGCCGGCCTCGCGATGCGCGGACGGTCTTGGGAACCTTGACCGTCTGCCCTCTCCTGAGCTCGCCGCGCGAGGACATTCGATTTAGTTTGGCCAACTCCTGCACGGAGACTCCGGTTCGGCGCGCGACCGACGCAAGCGTGTCGCCTCGTCTCACTTGATAGGATGCAACCTGAACGCGATAGCTGCTTCGATAGCGATCGGCTACGTCGTCGGCGGGAACAGTAATCTTCCGCACTCGTTGCTCTTCGGGCAACGCCGCATACGCTACATCAAACTGCTTCTTCATCCCCTTCGGTATCTTGATGCTGTAGCGCTCACCCGCGGGTGAGGTGCCACGTCGAAGCTCGGCATTCAAGTCCTGAACCGACTCATACGGCACGCCTATGAGATCCGCGACGACTTTCAGATCGGTTTGTCCGGGAAGATCGACCGTCTCATAGTTGAGCGGCGAATCCGCTTTTACTTCAAAGCCGTAGCGTTTCTGGTTCTTGCTGATGACGATGATCGAGAGAATGCAGGGAACATAGTTGCGAGTCTCCTGCGGCAACAAGCCTCGTTTGTGGAGTTCCCAGAAATCCGCGTAGCCGCAACGAGCTATCGCGCCATCGACGCGATTCTCGCCGGAATTATAGGCTGCCATCGCAAGCAGCCAGTCGCCGGCAAAGTGATCGTGCAGCCAGCGCAGGTACTTCGCCGCGGCGCGTGTGGATTTCTCGGGCTGTGATCGCTCATCGATCCACGTCGTCTGCGAAAGACCGTAGCGTGAGCCGGTCGAAGGGATGAACTGCCAAATACCTTTCGCCGCCGCGCGCGAAAGCGCGTTAGGCTTCCAAACCGATTCGGCTTGCGCCAGCCACATCAAGTCCAGCGGAACTTTTTCCTCTTTGAAAATCTTCTCGACCATCTGCCGGTAACGACCGGAACGCTGCAAGCCAACTTCCATAGTCGAATGTCCGCGCCCGGCAACAAAGAAATTGATGAACTGGAATACGGGAGGCGCCACCGAAAACTCAAAATCGTAATGTCCGAATATCTTCACTCCATCGGCAGTCGTAATCGCGAGCTCGCCGTCCTTGATTTCCGAGACTTCGTCGAGCACTGATGGCTCTGCTACGTCGGGCCTCTCGGATGCTTCGTGCAGGTCACCGGGCAGAGCTTCGTGCTTATGAATTCGCTCGAGCAGCGATCGGTAATAAACGTCCAGCTTCGGATTGGTCTTTAGGTCGAACCCTGATTGAAGAACGGTGTCGAGCGCGTTATCAAACATGCGGCGCGCGATATCGGGCAGGCCCTTGGTTGAAGCTTCTTCGCCGCGGAGATAGTTTTCTTCAGCTCGATCGATGACCTGCTGGATGGTTGTGGGTGAGGCAGGTTGCGCCGACTGGCCGAAGGCTTGTATCGGTGTGATGGTTCCGATTAGCAACAATGAAACGAAGAACACAACTAAAACACGACTCGCCTCTTTTGCTAGCCTCATCTGTGAGTTTACCTTCCTGTTCCCAAGATGTCGGGGTGAAGTCGCGGCTGAGGTGACGCGCTTTACTTCGTTTAGTCACTTTACTTCGTTTAGTCACCAGGGCCGAAAGCCGCAGTCTCAACCATCCAAATACTATCCAGCGCTCCTGCCGAGTGTCGCTTTTTATATCACGCTAACTTCTGGCAAGTCAATAAGAAGAGCCCGAGGGGTGCTCTCGCAAGAAATTTGAAACAATTACGCAACCCGATTCTTCGCGCTCTGGGCCGCCGGCGTTTCTGCTGCTATCAGCGCCGCCTTCAGCACCTGTCGAACTGATTCGACAAACACGAAATTGATTTCCTTCTGCAATTCCTTTGGGACCTCTTCGAGATCGCGCCGGTTCTGTTGAGGCAAAACGATCGTGGTCACTCTTGCCCGGCGGGCGGCGAGCACTTTTTCTTTGATTCCGCCAACCGGAAGCACGTTTCCGCGCAGAGTAATCTCGCCAGTCATAGCCACTGATCTCCTTACGGCTCGGCCCGATAAAGCTGAAACCATCGCTGCGGCCAAGGTCACGCCCGCTGAGGGTCCGTCCTTAGGGATTGCTCCTTCGGGAACGTGAACGTGAATATCGAACTTACTGAATTTCTCGGGATCGATATTGAAGTCTTCGCCGTGTGCCTTGGCCCAGGAGAGCGCCGCCTGAGCTGATTCCTTCATCACATCGCCCAGCTGACCCGTGAGCTGAAGCGTACCCTTTCCTCCGGTGAGCAGGGCTTCGATGAACAGGACGTCGCCACCGGCGGGCGTCCAGGCGAGGCCGGTCGCCACGCCGATCTGGTCTTTCTTGAGCACTTCGTCGGGATACACATGTGGAATGCCCAGAAACTCATGCAGGTTGTTGGCAGTCACACGCACGAGCGCGTCGGTTCCTTCGGCGACTCTGCGCGCGACTTTTCTACAGACTCCGGCGATCTCGCGTTCGAACTGCCGCAACCCGGACTCGTGAGTGTATTGAAGAATGATGCCCTTGAGCGCCGAACGGCTGATCGTCAGATGTCGAATCGTGATTCCGTGCGCGTCCATCTGTTTTGGAATGATGTGGCGTCGCGCGATTTCGACTTTCTCTTCTTCCGTGTAGCCGGCTAATCGAATGACTTCCATCCGGTCCCTCAATGCCGGGTGAACCGTATCGAGCATATTCGCCGTTGTCATGAACATCACGTTCGACAGATCGAATGGCACACCCAGATAATTGTCGCGGAACGAGAAGTTCTGCTCGGGGTCAAGCACCTCGAGAAGCGCGGAAGATGGATCGCCTCTGAAGTCGGCGCCGACCTTATCGATCTCGTCGAGCATAATCAGCGGGTTATTCGTTCCGGCTTGTTGAATGGATTGAATAATACGGCCGGGCATCGCGCCAATGTAGGTTCGCCGATGGCCGCGAATTTCCGCTTCGTCGTGCAGGCCGCCGAGACTGAGCCTTTGAAACTTGCGATTCAACGCGCGCGCGATCGAGCGGCCGAGACTGGTCTTTCCTACACCGGGCGGGCCGACCAGACAGAGTATCTGGCCTTTGACTTTCTCTTTCAGCTTGCGAACAGCGAGCGATTCGATGATGCGCTCTTTGACCTTTTCCAGCCCGTAGTGATCTTCGTCCAAAATCGTCTGGGCGCGAGTCAGGTCAAGATTCTCGTCGGAAAACTTCGACCACGGAAGCGCAACCATCACGTCCAAATAATTGCGAAGCGTCGCGGCTTCCGCCGCATCGGGGTGCATACGCTCGAGCTTCTTGATCTGGCGATCGACTTCTTCCTCGACCGGCTCGGGCAGATTTGCCTGAAGCATCTTCTCCCGGTACTGCGCGATCTCCTCACCCAGCTCGTTGCCTTCGCCAAGCTCGGTTTGGATGGCCTTCAACTGCTGGCGGAGGTAGAACTCGCGCTGGCTGCGATCGATCTCACCTTTGGCCTGGGTGTTTATTTCCTGCTGAACCATCAGAACGTTGATCTCACGGGCCAGCAACTCATTCACGCGGTGAAGCCGTTCAACCGGATTCAGCTTCTCGAGCACGCTCTGTGCGTCAGAGACTTTGAGCTCGAGGTTGGAGGCTGCGACGTCTGCCAGGCGTCCCGGGTCTTCCAGATTGGCTACGATTGCCATCACTTCACCGGAAATGTTTTTACCCAGCGTTATTGCGCGCTCGAGCGAAGACCTCACGTTCCGGATGAGTGCTTCCATCTCGAGTTCGTCCGCTTCGGGTTCGGAGTCAGACAGCGGCAGAATGTGAGCGAGGAGATGAGGAAGGTTTTCATCGAATCGGGTGACGCTCGCGCGCGCGAGGCCCTGCACAAGAATGCGAATGCGGCCGTCCGGCATCTTCAACATTCGCATTATCGAAGCGGCGGTTCCGTAATTAAACAGATCCTGTCCGATCGGTTCTTCCTTCTCGAGATCGCGTTGCGCGACCAGCATTATCATTCGATTATCGGCGAGCGCCTGCTCGACGGCTCGAATAGAGCGCTCGCGCTGAACGAACAGCGGGACGATCATGAAAGGGAAGATGACGATATCGCGGAGCGGCAGCACCGGCAGTGAGTCGGGTAGCTTTAGCTGCTCGTCGATGCGTTCGAGTTGAAGTTCTTCTGGTTCAATTAGTGATGACATAAGATGAGGGACAATACTACTGAGTTTTGGAGGTCAAAGTCGAATTGGTTCGCCCGAAATGTTGGCGCTCGGTGTTGACTAAGAGAAGGACGCCTTTGGCCGCGCGACAACCCGAAATTGACAGGGAACAGCAATCGAGTTCCCGTTCTCGATGATTCCTCACGCCCGTGGAGAGACTGTCACCCCTCGATATCTTCGGAACTGCCTGGTCCTTGCCTACCGCGCAAATTTGCAGCGGCCGCCAGCGTGTCCCAGGCGGATATGCGCAAGTACAACCGCGAGTCTTGGTCGCGAATCGTTTCTAGCCGTTCTGTAAGCCTATCCCGTGTGGCGACCGCCTCCGGGGTTTTCGACGCCATCCATCGCGCCATAGCACCCTGAACGGCCAGCCGATATCCGGCATATGTGACGGCATTCCCATTCGTCATCAATGATTGCCTGCCCTCAAGGTGCTCAAACAAGAACTGAACAGGATCACGTCCATTATTGGATTCTTCTTTGGCCAGGGCTGCAAGATGAATGGCGAACCCATCAATCGCGATTTTGCGAATAAGGGCGTCGTAATCGGCAAAGAATTGTGAGGCGTTATCTCTGACTTCCGCATCAATAATAATGCAACTACTCAACGCATCTGCGACTGCACGGCGAACAGCGCTGTCTTTATCTTCTCTGACGGCGCTGAGCAACGGCTCGAAAGCTGGCCTAACCAGCGACGCATCGGCTGTGATGGCGGCAGCCAACGCCGTAGCTGCCTCACGGCGAACATCGCTATCGTTATCGTCTTTGAGACACGTGAGCAGAGGCTCAAAAGCGGGCGGGGCCAGTGTCGCATCGGCAGTGATGGCGGCCGTCAACACCGTCGCTGCCTCACGGCGAACATCGGGATTTTTATCGTCTTTGAGACGCGCGAGCAGTGGCTCGAGAGCCGGCCGGGCCAGTGTCGCATCGGCAGTCATGGCGGCGGCCAACACTGTAGCTGCCTTACGACCAAAGCCATCTTTATTGTCTCTGGGGAGCATGAACAGTGACTCGAAAGCGGGCCCAGCCAGTGATGCATCGGCCGTGATGGCGGCGGCCAACCCCGCAGCCACCTCACCGCGAAACAAGAAAAATTGATCGGTTGTGAGGATGGTAAGCAGCGGGTCGAAACCAGGTCGGGCCAGGGATGCATCGGCTTTGAAAGCAGCGGTCAACCCCGTCGCCGCTTCCTGGCGAACAAAGTCATCTTGATCTACTTTGAGACTGGTGAGCAGCGGCTTAAAGGCGAATCGGGCCAGTGACGCATCGGCTTGGATGGCGACGGCCAACGCCATAGCAGCCTCACGGCGAACAAAGGCTTCTTGATCTCCTTTGAGACCGGTGACCAGCGGTTCCAACGCGGGCAAGGCAAGCGACGGATTGGCTTTGATGGCAGCGGTCAACCTCGTGGCTGCCTCGCGGCGAACAAGGCCATTGCGGTCTGCTTTGAGACTGGTCAGCAGAAGCTCGAAAGCCGGCCGAGCCAAGGACGCATCGGCTGTGATGGCGGCAGCTAATCTCATCGCTGCCTCACCCCGTACCCAGTTATCCTTATCTGTTTTGAAATGGGTGAGCAGAAGCTCGAACGCGGGCTTGGCCAGCGACGCATCAGCTTTGATGGTGGTAGCCAACACCATAGCTACCTCTTCTCGAACAAAGTACTCTTGATCTGCTGTGATAATGGTAAGAAACAGTTCAAAAGCGGGCTTGGCCAGCGATGCATCAGCCCTGATAGTGGCGGCCAACCCCGCAGCAGCCTCTTGGCGGACAAAGCGATCTTCATCTGCTTTGAGAATGGTGAGCAGTGGCTCGAACGCGGGCCTGGCCAGCGACTCGTCAGCTTTGATGGCGGCTGCGAGCGCCCTAGCTGCCGCATAGCGAACAGGGCTAACTTTGTCCTTTTCTAGAGCTCTAAGATACTTTGATAGCGCTTCATTTTTATGTCCGATTTTACGTAAGAATTCGCCTTGATCTATCAGAGAATCGAAGCTCTCGTAGAACTTCTTTTCATCGATGCCTCTCCCTCGTCTGTTGTCTAATTCCCAAAAGTAACCTCCTTGAACCTCGCTTCCTTTATCAGGAGCAAGATTTTTAACAATAAAGCCCGTATCAACTAGTATCTCATTACCGATCAATGGCAGAAATCCGAGTTGCGGAAGCCCGCGGCGGATGACCAGGCGACCATTGAAATCCTGCTCAATCGTCATATGAGTGAAGGTGCCTTGGACAAAAATCAAAATCAAACAAACAAGAAGCAATGTGTAAGTAATCCAATTAGCCGTTGCGAAAAGCAGGCTGCGGCTTAGTAGGGCTTTGACTTTAGGCTTGTCTATGGTTTCTGTGGGCAAGTAATTGCGCAAGAGTCTCTGTTCGCGCAGGCTGATCACAAGGCGGGGCTTGACGCGGACATCTTCGAGGGCGCGGTTCAAGATTCTCCGGGCTTGACGATGCTCGTCTTGTAACGTGCGAGTCAACCGCAAGACGGAATCGACAAGAACATCATGCATCAGGTCATAAAGAAATCCATTACCGTGATCGTTTGCTTCCGCTTCGGGTGCCGCGTGGCGATGCACAAGATTCACGTCGATCAGTTTCTTGAGCTTATTCCGCACAAGGTTGATATCGACTTTTGAACGGGCGGCAATTTCTTCGGCGTTGAGCGATAGTCTTTCGTGGGGCTCTTCGATTAGACCCAGCAGAATGCGCTTCAAGTCCTGCGTTTCGCGCTTGCTCTCGCTTATGCTTTCCAGAGTTGCTTGCAAGTAATCGGTTAGCAACCCTTCCGCGCGTCCAGCGCGCGCATAAGCTTGTTCATCATCAATCTCGAGGGTGACCAGCGCAGCGCCCGTTAGCTGGAGCTCGATTGGGCGCACCTGGCCGTCTCGCGTCAGATCTTTTATCACTTCGTTGAGGAAGACATCGGGCCAGTTCAATCCGGTCTTGTTTGCTAGCTGGCGCATCACCCGAAGGGCAGTCCCTTGATCGAAGAGGCTCAGATAAAACCGTCTGTTCTTATCAAGCGCATCTCCGACGTGCTTCTCGAGCTCGACCATTCGCCCCAGATAATCTTCGCGCAGGATGAAGATGAATTTGCATGGCAGCCGAAAGTCATTCAAGCACGCGCCTATCTCTTCCAACAGCGGCGCTCGCTCCTGACGCTTCGGGTGTCTGGTAAAGAACTGCTCGAACTGGTCACATACGAGAACTACGGTCTTGCCAGTCTTTTGAGCGGCGGCCAGCAGCTTATTCTTCAACCAATCCTTCTGCGAACTTGAAGGGATCGACAGGTGGCACTCGCTTTCAATCGCGTTGTGAATAGCGAGGGCGGGGTCGTCCCATTCTCGAACAATGACCGACAAATAGTCGCGTTTTTCCAGTGCAGGCACAACCCCGGCCAGCACTAGCGAAGTCTTGCCGCACCCGGTTTCTCCCCACACGGTGGCGAATCGATTGCCCACGCCGGTGACTTGCAGCGATAGATCCTGAAGTTCCGTGTCGCGTCCAAACAAGCCGTCAGCCTTGGTCAACGCGGCTGCTCCGTGAAAACTTTGTTGTCTGACGGCGGTACGCCTGGTCGACTTGATGAGACGAAACTTTACCGTATCAGCCTTTCGCAGGCCCGCCTCTGCCGCCTTTATGAGATTCGCGTCATTGACATCTCGCGCCAAGCGGAGTACCTCAGCGAAGGATTTCTGTGCCTTAGAACCATCTCCCAAGGCGACTTGAGTCCAGCCGAGCCGGTTATGCAACCGCGCGATAGTCAACGCTTCCGCGGGCAGCGCGTCGGCGTCCGCGATCAAGGCCTGGAGTCTATAGACTTGGCTGAATAGCTCGTCATCCGGTCGACGCCGCATGCGCCATCGGGTCAGCCAACCAACTTTGACATCAGCTTCGCTTTTAAGCTCGATCGCCATCTTTTGTAAGTCGGATCCAAAGGTGAAATATCCCGACTTCCAGGAGACGATGTCCGGCGCCGATGACAGTACGATCTGCATTGCTGGTCTTGGAAGAAAGATCAAGACTGGACATCGAAACTGATCTGCGAGTAGATTGCGCCCGAGGTTAAAAGGCTGAAGTGCACGGCGCAATTCATCGCTCATCTTTGGGTCATCAGTAGAGATGGCGTTCGGAAACAATGTCTCCAGTCCGGTAATCAGTAGAACGTCCGGCGGCGTGTTCGGGGAAGCCGCTTGAACGAGTCTCTCTAACTGGTCAAGCACGTTGTAAGTCCGCGGCGCATCCGGCGGCGGCGGCGAGAGCTCCACTTCAACAACATTCAAGTTGGCGAAATGCTCATGGATATGTGCGATTATCTGGTCGCGCGTTCGGGGCAGGTCGTAGTCGATTAGGGCCAATGTAAAGCGGCCTTGTCCTAGGCGCACCAACTGGCACAACGCCTCAATCTCGCCGTGCAAATCTGCATTCTCAGATGCGGCGAGGTCAGGCGGATGTGGAGTGAGCGTCGTCGTCATGCAGTGAATTCTTTGGCTTCGCGGACTACGGGGTGAACGTCATACCAGGGGCCATCGTCGTCGAGATATTCCAGCACGGCTTCGTTCCTGAGCAATGCAAGGCATTCTTCGTTTTCACTTATCCTCCTAGTTTGAGCGATCTCACCCAAGAGTTTCCAATGCCTTTCTCTTAGCCCGCGAATCAGGCTGTTGCGAAAGCTTTGAACAGCGGCTTCGACCGCGTTGGCTTTGATCGGCAGCGCCGGCGAATAGTTGATTGATTGTTGCGCCATCGTCATCAAGCTGCGCACGTAACCTCCCGATGCGGCGCAGAGTCGATTGATGACCGCTTCATTCTCGAAAGCCGAGGGAACGCCGGCGAACTGCACTCGCCTCCGGACAGCTTCGATGAGCGAGTTGATGCCTGTTTCATCGGGTTCACCGGTTCTGGTCGCAACGGGGACCATCGGCATCATCTGTGGCTGAGTCCCATACCGAGCCTGGAGACCGATTCCTTCAGAACTGCAAAGCAACTCCGGCGGAATTGTATAGATGACGTGGCAAGCCAGGCTGCGGAGCTGGCTGGAATAGTCAACGAAAAGCTGATCGTGAGTTGTTCGACTGGATCCGGAGGGGATGTGCCGCAGCATTCGATCAAGGTTGTCAACGATCACGACCAAACCCGCGCAGGCGCCCAAGTGATCTTTGAGTTTTTCTCTCGTCTCTTTAAGCGCCTCGTTCACAGCTTGCAACAGATTCGCCGACTTCGGACGCGAATACTCCCTGACCAGTTGGCGATTGTTGGGATTGTTCTTTAGCTCAAATCCAATTTCAAAGATGCCCAAAGGGCTTTTCAACTTTACATCTTTGGGCGTAACGCTGGCGGACAAGACGTTCCACAAGCCCTCGAAGAAGGAGCGCAACCGATTCGCTTCCAACTCAAGATTTTGCTCGCGAGCCGTATTGGCAATTTGTTGGGCTATAGCGAGGAACACTTCTGAGAATTCAACTTTGTCATTCAAGTCGATGAAGTCATTCGATTCACAGTAAGCGACAAAATAGGATTCATTCTCGAGTTGGCGCCTAAGGCGGAGAAGCTCTGTAGTCTTGCCGCAACCGCGATGTCCGCTTAAGAGCTGGCACGTAGGTCCATCGGTTAATTTGATTGTGCCGGATAGTTCGTTTAACAGATTTTCGCTGCCCCGGGCCTTGTTCCAATCAACATAACGCGAGTCCTCAGTGTCAAGCGGCTCAATCGGGTCGAATGCATTGAAGAGGCTTCGCTGAGATTGGAGATCGGCCATTTGTTACACTCCCTTTCCCTTCTCACGATGACCTTGGGAAGAAGATTAGCACGAAATTCCTACCGCAGAAAAAGACGCGTGACCTAAATTTCGACCAGGCTTGCCCGCCATCAAGTCATTGGCACGCACTCTACTATCCTGCCTTGCAGGGACTCACTATTTGACCCGCCCTGTGCGAACCAATGACCTCAGCTCACTCATAAACTCGGACACGTCCTTGAAGTCAAGATACACTGACGCAAAACGAACGTAAGCCACTTTGTCCAGTTCCTTCAGGCGGCGCATTATCAGCTCACCAAGTTTTTCAGTCGAGCGTTCACGTTCGCGTGACTCCTGGACGTATTTCTCGACCTGATTGACAAGCGCTTCTATCTTCGTGGTTGGGATCGGGCGTTTCTCGCAGGCCTTCATTATTCCCGACAGCACTTTCTCTCGTGAGAACGGCGCGCGAGTCCCGTCCTTCTTGACCACCATGTAAGGTATCTCATCGATTCGCTCGTAGCTGGTGAAGCGCCGCTCGCACTTCAGGCATTCTCGTCGCCGGCGTATCACGTCACCCTCGCGACTCTCGCGCGAATCTACCACCCTGTCTTCAATGTGAGTACAAAAAGGACATTTCATAAGAGTCTCTCTTGCAACCTTAGCTATGCACGGCGCGCGGCCATCGCATCCGCCTTCTCACGTTTAACCGCATCGGTAAACTTGAGTTGGTCTGCCGCTTGGTGTTCGGCGGTGTGCCTCAACCCTGAAAGCGAGAGACCTTCCTTAACAAGATAGTACATGCCGAACACCGTTGCCGGCGCGAATATAACTATGTGCAGAACTATTGCCACGGACGCCGCCTTGTTCTGTTCGACTCCGAGAAAGGCCAGAGCCGCAGCCGTAGCTGTGTGAAAGGGACCGGTAGCTCCTCCGGGCGTTGGCACCACCGAGCCTAACATGGAGAGTCCCATCACAAACACGGCGCCGGTGAACGGCACCTCGGCATACGGGATTCCAAACGCCCGCACCACCAGCAAGTGGGCCACTGCTACCATCAACCATAGCAAGACAGTGTAAGAAACGGTGACGCTGAGACTCCGGGCGTCGTGCAATACGGCCAGGCCTTCGGAAATATGTCGAAGCAGGCTCATCGTTGCGCCGCCAAGACGTTTCGGAAGCCGGGCCAGCTTTCGTTCGAGATAATCGAGCGCGCCACTGCGGCCTCGCCTGAAGGCCGAAAGCCCGTAGATTCCGGCTGCTGCAACTATCAGCAAAAGTACGCCCGTTATTTTTATCCATCCGAACATTCGCATCGCGTCGGCATCTTGCGCTATGTACTCGAAGAAGATCAGGTTGACCGCAAAGAAAACCACAACCATCACCATATCGAATACGCGCTCGATCATCACCGTGGCATAGCTTGCGGAAGGATGCACTCGCTCTTTTGCCGAAAGCGCCGCGGGTCTGACGATCATCTCCGCGGCACGTCCGATGAAGAACAGTGCGGTGAAGCCAATCATCGTGGCTCGAAACAAAGCGCTAAGCGAAGGTTTGGCCATCGGCTTGAGCAGCGTGCGCCATCGTAGAACTCGAACGAAGTAGGTCCCGACCAGCAAGGTGAGGGCAAGACCGAGTTGTCCCCAGTTTGCCTCGCTGACTTCGGCCCAGACCTCTCGCCAGTTCAGCTTGTGCACAAACCAGTAGACAAACAGAGCGCCGACCAAAAGGCTCAATAGGGTTTTGATTCTTCCGCTCACAGCTCGCCGGTAACCCTCGTGTTATACTCTCTGATGAAATCGAGCGTGGGACCTGAAGCAACTCGACTTCTTTGAATACGAAGCGTCAGTCGCTACAGACTGTAGCGAGCGGAGATTCTAGCACAAAATATGGAGGCTCCGCATGACAATCACGGTCTGAAGGCGGAGCGGCTGCGTTCGGGTTGAAACATTTTTCGTCACCCTCTCGTTTAGCGAGTTTGGAAGACTTCACCATAACATCGGGAAGCTAAAAGACCAGCTTGCGAGAAGGCGACAGGTGGGAGCACAACTCGCGTTGACATCGACCGATGCTGAATTGGTTCAGCGTTGTGTGGAAGGCGACCAGCAAGCCTGGGCGGAAATCGTGCGCCAGTACTCGAGGAGGATCTACAATCTCGCGTACCGGTTCACGGCTAGCCACAGCGGCGCTGAAGACCTTACGCAGGAAGTCTTCATTCGAGTGTATCGCTCGTTTAATCAGTACGATCCGACACTCGGCGATCTGTCGAACTGGCTGATGCGGCTCGCGCGAAATCTGATCATTGATGACTATCGCAAGCGGCAGCGCACGCCAACCGATGCGGGCGACGACCTGGCTGTTCATGAGTACCACCTTCCTTCCGCGACTGATAGTCCGCAGCGCTCGCTGGAACGCCGGGAGAGAAGGCTGCAGGTGCTCGCGGCGATAAACAAGCTCTCACATGATTTGCGCGAGTGCGTCATTCTTCGGGACATCGAGGAGCTGACGTACCAGGAGATAGTCGATCTTCTCAAGATTCCGGAAGGCACGGTGAAGAGCCGCATCAACCGAGGCCGGATTGAATTGGCCAAGGTGTTGCGCAGGATGAAGGTGAACCCTGACTGAGACGGCCAGCGATCGGTAGCCCGAAGTCAGAGGCTCGACGATCAGCGCTCGATGGCTGTCGTACTGCGCAAAGCGATTAACTTTTGCTGGAAGGCCGATTGTTCGAGGGCCTGAATGGCTATTGGTTTGGGAGGAGCAGAGAGATACTCGGCTCAAGAGTTGTATGAACTGCAACATATTTGAAGAAAACCTAAGCGATTATTTTGACGGGATTCTTGCTGCCACGGACGCTTCTCAGTTTCGAGCGCATGCTCTCCAGTGCCGAGCTTGCCGCTCGCTGATGGATGATGTCAAAGGGACGATTCAGATATGCGGCGAGCAGGAAAAACTGCACACTCCTCCAATGCTCGAAACGGCTCTGATGGCCATTTCCAGGGAACATGCCGTTCTTGACTGCGATGGATTCGAAACGGTGATAACCGAGTTTCTGGACGGCTTTGTTCCAGCACCCACATACCACCGTTTCGAAGAGCACGCCGAAGGCTGCACGGATTGCTCGTTGCTGCTGACGGATGTTGTCTATGCGGTAGCCGCTTGCCATTCGGTTCATACATTTGAAGAAGTCGAGATACCGCCTTCTCTGGTTGCCAACCTGCTCGCGGTGATGCCCGCTCGCAGGACGAGCTTCGCACGCCGTATTGCCGGCAGCGTCGGCATGCTTGCAGATTTTGTTATCCCCAATCCTGCTCGAACCGCGCGCTGGACATTTGCGACATCGATTACTCTTGCGGTTGCAATGCTGGCGTTCCTGTTACTTGGTTTTTCGGACGATGGCACGGTAGCCGGCATCTATCGACAGGCGCACGTCAAAGCTTCGGAGCTGTATTCGCACAGCACCGACGTTTACGTCCAGACTGACAAGGCGGTTGCCAGGCTCGAAACCGTCGGGTACCGCATTGGTGAATTGTGGGATACGCTTGGTGGAGAAGCTGAGTCGCGGGACCAAGTCAGGCAGCCATCGCGACAAGACCCGAATTCCAACAGGCGAAATGAGCCAAGCGAGAGGAATTAGGTGTTGTCGTTTGGAGACCCGGCTTCTTGTGTTGATTTAGAGAACTGCCGCTGTAAGCAAATCGTTTGAGAGATTGGAGTCGGATCTAAAAAGGTTTCCGATCTCAGCAGGTTTCAATTATGTATTGCTCATATCACACCACAAGTACAGCGCGAGTGCAGTGCTCGAGTTGTTCGCGGGCACTTTGCTCGGCCTGCGATCATCGAATAAAGGGATACGCATATTGCCAGGATTGCATAGTCCTTGGCGTGCAGGGCCTTTCGCGCGATCGTTACTCGCCCAAGCCGAGAGGCAGTGCGCGATTCGCGGCGTTGCTTGCTCTGCTCCCCGGTATGGGCGCGGTTTACAATCGCCAAAACATAAAGGGCATCGTTCATTTTGCGACGATCGTCAGCCTGTTTCAGCTAACCGGGATTCGCTTCGCCTCCGCAATCTTCGCGCTCGGCGGGTTGAGCTTCTATGTATATTCGATCGTCGACGCCTATCGAACTGCTCAGTTGATAGCCCAGGGAGAAGACCCCGCGATCGATGAAGCACGGTTCAAACGCTCGTTGATCAAGCGAGCGCCGGTGATCGGGGTGGTCTTGTTAACCGCCGGCCTCCTGCTGGTGATTCAGATCGCTCGTCCTTTCCCCCTCGTCACGTTTGCGAGACTTCTCCCGGTTGCTTTCATAATCCTGGGCGGCTATCTCTTGACGAGATATTTCAAGCGACCGAGCGAAGAGAGCTACGAGCAAGGCCCTAAATCTCCGCCGTACTCTCTCGTACCTGGCGATTTCAGCAACAGATCTGAACACAATACTCGCGAACGCAGCAGACCGCATTCAACGGGTCGAAGGTAGAGCGCAGGTGGCTTCATCTCGCAAACACCGAAGAGGAACGTTGCTGCTCGGGCTGCTCCTGCTCAGTGCGGGACTCGTTCTTGTTTTGGCGCCGGCCGGCTCGGGCATCGCCGGATGGCTGATCGCGTTATGGCCGGTGTTCCTGATTTGCGCGGGAGTCGTACGCGTAATGGGCTTCGCGGTCGAGCGCAAACCGCGCTCACCTCTGGTCGGGACGCTCCTTATAATCGTTGGCGTTCTCTTTCTCGCTGCGCGGTTCCAGCCGGGCCTGAATGCGCTGCAGGTCTACGGTCGGTTCTGGGTTTTGCTCCTTGTTGTTTATGCGAGCGTCGAACTGGTTCGCTTCTATTCGCATCGTCACACCGAAGGACCGCCTCCCCGTGTATTCACCCCAATGCGAGTGGTGGTTCTGTTGTTGATCGTCTTCACCGGCGTCCTGGCGAATCATGCCGCGAGCAATCCCTCCTTGCTTTCTGCGCTGCGACTGCCCGGCTTTCTCAGCGGCCTGCGTGACTCGGTAGTGGGCGAGACTTATGCGTTTACTGATCAGCAAGTCGTAAACCCGGATATTCGCCGTGGAATGAAGGTCATCATCAACAACAGCTACGGCAGCGTCAAGGTGACGGGCGGTGGAACTGCGCTCAAGGCGATGCTCGTGAAGGGAGTTCGGGGCTGGAGTCAGGATGAAGCCCGCAAGGTCGCCGATCGCATTCGGTTGCTGATCGAGCAAGGTGACGATGAGTTGACGATAACTACTAATCGAGATCAGGTGGATGGACAATTCACGACCGATATTCAAGTGGATCTGCCGTCTTACGCAAGCGTTCTGATAAACGACACCTACGGATCGATAACCGCAACGGGCATACAGGAGGGCCTGACGGCGAAGGCAAGTTATGGCCAGGCAGAGCTGAAGGGAATCAAAGGAGACGTGAATCTCGCGCTGAATTATTATTTCGATATCACCGCGGCGAACATCGATGGCGACTTGACGGTGACCGGCGCGAGAAACGCCGCAATTTCAAACCTGGCCGGAGCGCTAAGCTTAAGCGGAAGGAATGGAGCCATCGATCTGCGAGAAATCTCAGGCGAAGTACACGTGGATGCTCCCCTTTCCCGAATCACGGCGCAGGGCATTGATCAGGCTGCGGAGTTCAAGACCGAGCATGCGTCGGTGGACATATCGAGAGCCGAAGATGTGACGGTCAACGCACCGCACTGCGACGTTCACGCAAAAAACATCAACGGAGATTTGCGCATACTTTCATCGAATAGCAGCGTTCAGCTGGCCTCGATTAGCGGCGACATAGAGGTCGACGCAGAGCAGTGCTCGGTAAGCGCGGAGGATGTTCACGGCGCAGTCGGGATCAAGACATCTCACGGCAATGTAGCGGTGAAGAACTTCTATGAGGGTGTCCGTGTCGAGACCAGCTATCGTGACGTAACGTTACAGCCGGCCGGCGATCCGACGGGCGACATCGTGGTTCAGAACAATCACGGCCAGATCAAAATCGTGCTTCCTCAGTCGAGCCAGTTTCGACTCGATGCGCAAAGCGCAAGCGGTCAAATTCAGCCGATAGGGTTCGACGAGCTTGGGGAGAAAGTGCGTAACAGCCTGATCGCGGCCCTGGGATCGGACGGCCCGTCTATCAAGCTTAGGACCTCTTACAAGAGCATCATCATTCAGGCGAGCGCGGCTCGTCAGGGGCAGGCAACCTCTCTCGCCAACTGACCGGCGAGACGAACCGGCGTCCGACAAGCTTCTGCTTGTCGCAGGATCGACGGTCTCGATACCCCGGCAAACTGAAGTTTGTCGGACCACGTTAACAGGAGGTGAGTCATGGGATTTCTAAGGTTTGTACTGGGACTGGTGGCTTTCGTAATAGCAATCAAGCTGGTTGCCATTCTACTCGCCATAATCGGGTTCGCTTTAAAGCTATTGTGGATCGCGGTTGTGCTCGGAGTATTCGTGCTCGTGGCGTGGCTGATCTACAAGGTGATCGCACCACGCCGTGCACAACAAGCCTAGTACCAGCGCGGCAAGTGTGGAGGAACAGAGGTGCACGGGAGCAGAGGCGCCGGAGTTGTGCGCCACTGCACCTCTGCTTCCGTGCACGTCTGCTCTGTAATGGTTGCTGTCTTCCATGTCTGTCCTGTCTCCGCTGAACCGAGTTGTTGCAAATTTGATAAATCGCATTCGGCCCAGTCAGCCACGGTTGCTATCGCCTCTACCCTGTGATAATCTCCGCCTTCGCTTGAGCAAAATAACTCCCTGAAAAGAACGGATTCTCATAATAATCGCTTGAGCATCGCTCTGAAATGACCAGAGCGAACGCGCCGCACAGAGTTTCTGAGGAGCCCGAATGGCGAAAGACAACCGCATTTATACTGTTCTAATCTCTCCAAGCCGCACATCAAAAGTCAGACAACTCAGCATTCACCGCAACATAATCAGGGCAGTGGCGACCTTCTCCGCCGTTGCTCTCATGATCGTTACGTATGGCGTGGCCAGACTCGGACAGCATGAAGCACTCAACCTCAGATATCTTTCCGTTAAGGCCGAAAACGAGAGCCTTAAACAGACCAACGACGCCTACCAAAACTCCTACGCGAAACTAAAGGGACAGATCTCCTACATCGAGGATATGTCCAAGGAATTGGCTCGGAGCGCAAAGATGCAGCACTCGCCCGAGACTGACGAGCTGGTCGGGATCGGGGGCCCTGAGACAGTCGTTGCCCTCGACAAAGCAGCCGATCATCTGGAACGCGAAGTTCGTCACATCAGCGACCGTTTACGCTCCGACGTCTTGCGATTGGCCTCGATCCCAAGAGGGCTGCCGGTCAATGGCTACATAACCGACGGTTTCGGAATGCGTCGTAATCCGTTCAACGGCGAAGGGCGGGAAGTGCACGAGGGACTCGACATCGCTGTGGATTTCGGCACGCCGGTGGCTGCCACCGCTGACGGATTGGTGATCTATGCTGCCCCGCACGCGGGCTATGGCAACCTGGTTATCGTCTATCACAGCAACGGGATCACATCACGCTACGGACATCTGTCGCGGATTGCAGTTGAAGCGGGCCAGCGCGTGAAGCGAGGCGATCAGGTAGGGAACGTCGGAAGCACTGGTCGCTCGACCGGCCCGCACGTTCATTATGAAATAAGAGAGAATGATCAGTCGGTTGATCCGCTTCGATACGCCGGCCAGACCAATCCTTAAAAGTTCAGTCTTAAGAGAACAGATCAGTAAGGCTGGAAATATCAAACACCCCAAGCGACGCCGATGAATGACCCTGAACGGTATGACGAATCAGCTCGTCTACTTTGCGCCTCGCTTCATTCGTCTCGCTGACTTCCGTGACTCTCTTTAGATCTGCCTCGCGAGCCCTTATGTAGTCGTCAGGCAATCGCCGCCCGCAGTAGTTGCAAGCGGGACTCGCCAGGGCTACCAGCCTCCGATAGCAGAAGGGGCACGAGCGGAAGTCAGGTAGCTTGGACTGATCGTGAACTACCGGCGCGCCGCAGTTCCCGCACTTCTTTTCCGCTTCACCGAGAGAACCACCGCAGTAGTCGCAGGTCAAAAGCATGGATCGTGTCCTACTTTTTTGTCTGGAAGCAGGTTGAATAGACTACTTGTTGATAGGGGCAGAATCTCCTCAAGATACTACTCGAACGTTTGCAATGCGACAATACTTTTGATCGAGCATCGCGTTCAGGCGCCCGTTGCTTGACACTAAATTTCAGCGGGCGATAAGATGCCTAGTCTCAAGCACCGGCAAATTTTCGAGCCGTGTGGACCATCGCAGCGTGTCGAGAGGAGCCGCCCGGACCTAAAATGGTCAACTACGTTCCCGTCCTTCTGATCCTGATCATCGCAATTGGAATGGCCGCAGTCATTATCGTTCTCTCGCGGTTTGCGGCAAAGAACCGCCCAACGCGAGAGAAACTGATGCCCTACGAGTGCGGCGTCGAACCGGTCGGAACCTCGCGCGAGCGTCAGTCAGTCAAGTTCTACCTGGTAGCGATGGCGTTCCTGCTGTTCGATATAGAAGCAGTGTTTCTGGTTCCCTGGGCCGTCGTCTTCCGAAGCATAGTGAAGTCCGAAGTCTACGGCTCGCTCAAGTACGTCTTTTACGGTGAGATGATGGTGTTTATGGTCGTGTTGTTTGTGGGACTGGCGTATGTGTGGCGCAAAGGGATCCTGGAATGGAACCGGTGAAGTCTTCTTAGCTTCGATACTTTCTTATGACCAACCTCCTGCTTGAGTGGGTAATCAAGACAATCGTAATATTATTGATACTAGTCACCGCAGTTGCCTACGTGACGCTGATGGAACGCAAGGTCATGGCGTTCATTCAAATGCGTGTCGGGCCGAATCGCGTGGGTCTGGGTAAGTTTCATCTGTGGGGGTTGATGCAGCCCCTGGCGGATGGACTTAAGATGATCTTCAAGGAAGACATTATTCCACTTCAGGCGAACCAGTTTCTTTACATCCTTGCTCCCGCGCTATCGTTGGTCCCCGCTCTGATGACCTTCATCGTAATTCCGTATGGAGACAAGTTCACGGTCTTCGGGCGCACGATCGAACTGCACGTGACGCACATGAACGTAGGTTTGTTGTACGTACTCGCGCTCACTTCCGTGGGTGTTTACGGAATCGTGCTGGCCGGGTGGTCGTCCAACAACAAGTACTCACTGCTGGGAGGACTGAGATCAAGCGCTCAGATGATCAGTTATGAACTCGCACTCGGACTCTCGATCGTGAGTGTTCTTCTCTACACGGGCTCATTGGATCTGGTAGAGATCGTCGATGCGCAGGGTGGGTTTCACGGGTTGGGTTGGAACATCTTTCGATATCCGTTGTTGATCCTGGTTTTCATCATTTTCTACATCGCATCGCTTGCGGAAACGAACCGCACGCCTTTTGACTTGCCCGAAGCTGATTCGGAGCTTGTTGCCGGCTATCATACCGAATACTCCTCGATGAAGTTCGTAATGTTTCAAATGGCGGAGTATTTGAATCTCATCACAGCTTCTTCGATCGCCACCACGCTGTTCTTTGGCGGATGGAACGGGCCGTTTGTCGGAAGGGTGCCGCTGCTTGGCCCGGTTTATTTCACGCTCAAGGTGCTGGGGCTGATTTTCCTGGCTATGTGGATTCGCTACACTGTGCCACGCTTCCGCTATGATCAACTGATGAGATTTGGTTGGAAGTTTTTGCTTCCCGCCTCGATCGTCAACGTGATCATTTCGTCAACGTTGATTCTGTTCTGGCACTGATCATATGACGCCCGAAACACTAGAAAGAGCCCTGTTCATTGTCTTCTCCGTGATCGCGGTCGCGAGCGCGTTGAACATTCTTCTCCAGCGCAACCCGATGTATGGCGCGCTGTCGTTGATTGGAACTCTGCTGTCACTTTCGGCGCTTTATTTGACCGTGCGCGCGCAGTTCATCGCAGCGATTCAAATCGTCGTGTACGCGGGCGCGATAATGGTGCTCTTCATATTCGTCATAATGCTTTTGAACGTGCCTAAAGAGCAGCCTCAGATCGAGAAACAAAAAGGCTTGCGTTATCTGGCGATCCCGTTCGCAGGGGCGCTGATCGCCGAGACGTTCTATGTGGCTTCACGGTTGCCGTCGCGTACGCTTCCTCCCGTTGTCTCGACCGTCGCTGATCAGGCAGTCGGCACGACGTGGAGCATCGGCGTCGGGTTGTTCACAAGCTACCTGCTTCCTTTTGAGGTAACCTCTGTGCTGATTCTAATGGCGGTTGTTGGAGCAATGGTGCTCGCCAGACGCGAAGGAGACTAAGAATTGCGGATTGCGGATTTGGGATTGCGATTTCCGCAATCCCAAATCCGCAATCCGCAATCCGAAATTAGATATGGTTCCACTGTCCTGGTATCTGGCAGTCTCGGCTCTTCTGTTTACTATCGGAGCCGTAGGGGTCTTCATCAAGCGCAACGCGATCACGATATTCCTGTGCATCGAGTTGATGCTGAACGCGGTCAATCTGAGCTTTGTTTCGTTGTCCGGGTTCTTCGGCGACGTGGGCGGCCAACTGTTCGTCTTCATTGTAATGACCGTTGCCGCCGCCGAAGCAGCGGTCGGACTCGCAATCATAATCTCGGTCTTCCGCAACCGAGAGTCTCTCAACGTAGACGAGGTAGATACGCTCAAGTTGTAACCGTGAAAGGAAACCGCGACGCTTGAACCCCCCGCTAGCAAACATCATTCTCGCACCGCTCGCCGGCGCCGCCGTGTTGGGGCTCTTCGGTAAGCGAATGAGCGAGCGCGTGATTGGATGGGTGGCGTGCTCGACGGTTGCGATCTCGACGATTCTGTCTTTCGTTCTCTTCTTTCAGCATCGTGCTGAACTCGAAGCCGGCGAGAAACTTCACGAATACCTGTTCAACTGGATCAGCGTCGGGTCCTTCAATGCCAGCGCGTCCCTGCTGCTCGACTCACTCTCGGCGATCTACATTCTGTTTATTACCTTCGTAGCCTTCTGGATTCACGTCTTCGCAACCGGCTACATGAAGGGCGATAAAGGTTACTGGCGCTTCTTCGCTTACATGAATCTCTTCATGTTCTCGATGTTGACGCTGGTGCTCGCTGATAATTTCGTGCTGATGTTTGTCGGTTGGGAAGGAGTAGGGCTGTGCTCCTACCTGTTAATCGGGTACTACTTTACTAAAGACTTCGCGAATGACGCCGCAAAGAAAGCATTCATAGTAAATCGCATAGGTGACTTCGGCTTCGCACTCGGCGTCTTTCTGCTGTTTTCAAAAGCCGGGACTGTCTTCTATTTCGACGACACTGCGCTCGGAATACGCGGCGCCTTCAATTGGGCGATGATGCAATCGCCGGATCCGCTTACATGGTCGGCAATCTTCGCGGGAGGTATGACTTCGATAGCTGTGCTTTTGTTTGTGGGTGCGGCGGGCAAGAGCGCGCAATTGCCGCTCTACGTATGGCTGCCGGATGCGATGGCGGGTCCAACGCCAGTAAGCGCCTTGATTCATGCGGCGACGATGGTGACCGCGGGCGTGTATATGGTCGCGCGCGCGAGCTCGATCTACATACATGCGCCCACTGCGATGATGATCGTGGCCATCGTCGGGGCAGCGACGGCGTTGTTCGCGGCGACAATTGGACTCGCGCAATGGGATATCAAGAAGGTTCTCGCGTATTCGACGATCTCACAGCTCGGCTACATGTTCCTGGCTTGTGGAGTGGGAGCATTTGGCGCCGGCATCTTCCACGTTTTTACTCACGCGTTCTTCAAAGCGTTGCTCTTCCTCGGTTCAGGCTCGGTGATTCTCGGCATGCATCACGAGCAGGATATGAGACGAATGGGCGCCTTGAAGAAGTATATGCCGATCACCTTTGCGACGATGTTTGCGGGATGGTTGGCGATCTCAGGCTTTCCATTATTCTCGGGCTTCTTCAGCAAGGATGAAATCCTGTATCGCTCGTTTATCGCGAGCGGGTTGCCGGATTCGTGGGCACGCATCCTGTGGTTTGTGGGGGCAGTAACGGCACTCGTTACTGCCATCTACATGACCCGCCTAATGGTGCTGACATTCTGGGGAAGCGAAAGATTCCGGGCCTCAGAACCGGCTCCGGAAGCCCATTCCGTGACAGACGCGCATCACTCGGGCCCGCCGCGCGAATCGCCGGCCTCGATTGTTTTACCCCTGGTAGTGCTTGCCGCAGGAGCGGTCTTTGTAGGTTTTCTCGGAGTGCCGGAGGGTCTGTCAGGCGGGAAGATTCCGAACTACTTCGAGCGGTTGATCGAACCTTCAATCGCCTCTGTTCGTGAGCGTCCTGTTCTCAGGCAGGAAGCTGTTGTGGACTATGCGGGCGGCGGCGGCGAAATCCTAATTATGGAGACGAAGGCTTCTCGCTTAGACGCCGAAGCCGTTCAAGATCACAGACTCGAGCGGGCATTAACTGTCGTGTCGATCGTCGTTGCTCTCGCTGGAATTGGGATTGGTTGGGTATGGTTCAAACGCAAGCCGCTCTGGGAGCCGCCGCGTTTGCTCGAGGAGAAATACTACGTCGATGAATTGTATGACGTGACGATCGTGCAGCCAATCAAGCAGGGCTCGACCAGTGTCCTTTGGAAGATCATCGACGTTCACATCATCGACGGCGCGGTGAACGGGGCGGGGCATCTCGCGAGTATGGTGGGCGGTGGTTTGCGTTACCTTCAATCGGGGCTGGCAAGAAGCTATGTAGCAGTTCTGGTTTTGGGAGCGCTGCTGATCATCGGTTACTTCGTGATGAAGTAGAGCTTTCATGTAGGGGCGGCCCTCCGTGGCCGCCCCTCAGTCGCATAGATACTTCGGCGCCAGGGAAAGAGGGGCGGCCACGGAGGGCCGCCCCTACAGGTCGAGATGGGAATCTTAACTATCATCACTTTGCTGCCGCTTGCCGGAGCAGTTGTGTTATTGATCGTCGCGCGGGGCGAAAAGTCCAGCCAGGCCGCGCTCAAGTGGACCGCTCTGTTATTCTCTGTCGTTACGTTCATTACTTCATTGGCGCTGCCGATCGGATTCACAAAAGATGGCGGACTTCAGTTCGAGACAAACGTCGAGTGGATCAACGCGTTCAATCTCGGCGTGCGTTATCACGTCGCGGTCGACGGCCTGAGCCTGTGGCTGGTGATTCTAACTACTCTTCTGGTTCCGCTTGCGCTTATTTCCTCCTGGAATTCAATTCACAAACGCTTGGGCGAGTTTCTTGTCGCGATCCTTGCTCTCGAAACAGGAATGCTCGGCGTGTTTGTCGCGATGGACATGTTTCTCTTCTATTTGTTCTGGGAAGTGATGCTCGTGCCGATGTACTTGTTGATTGGCGTCTGGGGCGGTGAGCGGCGAATTTACGCGGCGATAAAGTTCGTGATTTACACTGTAGTCGGTTCGCTGCTGATGCTCGCGGCAATCATTGCGCTGTATTATCTGCACGGCGTCGCGACTCTAAACTACACCTTCGACATCGCGACGATCACAAACGACGTCAGAACCGGGGCGTTGATTCTGGATGTGACGACCCAGAGTTGGTTGTTCTGGGGTTTTGCCCTAGCTTTCCTGATAAAAGTGCCGCTATTTCCGTTTCACACCTGGCTGCCCGACGCTCACGTTGAAGCACCTACCGCCGGCTCGGTGTTGCTCGCGGGCGTGCTGCTGAAGATGGGGACTTACGGTTTGATGCGCTTCAACCTGCCGATCTTTCCCGATGCCTCGCATCAGTGGGCTACGCTGATCGCGTCGCTCGCGGTAGTTGGAATAATCTACGGCGCGCTGGTGGCGATGGTGCAGCCTGATTTGAAGAAGCTCGTCGCTTACTCGTCGGTGAGTCATCTCGGGTTCGTCGTGCTCGGCATCTTCTCGTTTACCGACCAAGGCATGCAGGGCGCGTTGTATCAGATGCTCAATCACGGGGTCTCGACCGGAGCGCTTTTCATAATCGTCGGAATGATCTACGACAGACGGCACACACGGCTGATAGCCGAGTTCGGTGGGCTCGCGAACGTGATGCCGGCGTTTTCAACCTTTTTCATGATCGTGACCCTGTCTTCAATCGCGCTTCCGTTGTTGAATGGGTTCGTGGGCGAGTTCCTTATTCTGATCGGAACATACACGTCGACGCTTCTTCCGCACGCACACTTGTTCGCGTCGCTTGCCGCGCTCGGGATGATCCTGTCCGCGGTTTATATGTTGTGGATGTATCAGCGAGTAGTTTTTGGCGAGGTGCGCAATCCCGAGAACCTGAAGCTTGCCGATCTGAACTTCAGGGAGAAGCTCGTGCTCGCTCCAATCGCCGCGCTCGTCCTGGTAATGGGCATCTATCCGAGCGTGTTCCTTTCGCGAAGCAATCAGGCGATTCAAATGATAAAGGCGCGACTAACTCCCGTTCCTGAAGTTACCGTAAACGCCGAGGCTGTCACCGAAAAACGTCAAGAAGAACGTCAAGAAGAACGTTAAATGGAAAAGATCGGCATCAACTATCACGCGATTCTGCCCGAGACGATTACTGCGTCGGTCGCGGTGCTCATCATGGTGATCGACGCCGTAGCGCGTAATATCGAACGCCGGGTCGCGGGCGCGGTATCGCTGCTGGGTTTGATTGCCGCGGCAATTGCGGTTGTCACCCTCTGGGGTCGCAGCGGCGAGACATCCTTCGGCGGCATGATCATCACCGATGACTTTCGGCTGTTCTTTGCGATGATCTTTTTGATTGTGACCTTCCTGACAGTGCTGATCTCGCTTCGATGGGTCGAAGACGAAGCGCTGCCGATCGGCGAGTACTTCGCGCTGCTGATGTTTGCGACAACCGGCATGCTCTTCATGTCCGCCGCGAACGATCTGGTGATGATCTTTCTCGGGCTGGAAATCACTTCGATATCGACCTACGTTTTGTGCGGTTATCGCCGGAAGGATCTGCGCTCGAATGAGTCGGCGATGAAGTATTTCATACTCGGCTCGTTCTCGACCGCTTTCCTGCTTTACGGGATCGCATTCGTTTACGGCGCTACGTTCAGAGCGGGTGCGAGCCCGGTCGCTACGACGAATCTCCAGTTGATCCGGGAGCGGATCTCATCTCCCGAACAACTTTTCTCCCAGCCGATGCTGTTGGCCGGGGCCGCGATGATGATCGTCGGCTTCGGATTCAAAGTCGCGACGGCGCCGTTCCACGTCTGGTCGCCCGACGTTTATGAAGGGGCGCCCACTCCGGTCACCGCGTTCCTGTCGACTGGATCAAAAGCTGCCGCGTTCGCTTCATTCTCTCGCGTCTTTATTCTCACGTTTGCCGCTACATCGTTCGCTTCAAGCAGCGGGGCCCTGCATACATTGCAGTCAGCCACTACCAGCGCGCTGGTGATAATGGCGATACTGACGATGACCATCGGCAACTTGGCGGCGATCGTTCAGAGCAACATAAAGCGCATGCTGGCTTACTCGTCGATCGCGCACGCGGGATACGCACTGATCGGTATTGTCGCCAACGATTGGCGCGCGGTGGCCTTTTATCTTTTGAGCTATGTGCTGATCAACCTGGGAGCGTTTGGGATTATCGAGGTGATAGCAAGACGGGGCGACAAGCGCGTAGAGATTTCGGACTACGCGGGCATCGGCTTCCAATCGCCTGGTCTCGCAAGCGCCCTGTCACTGTTTTTGTTGAGTCTCGCGGGTCTTCCGCTCACAGGTGGATTCGTAGCGAAGCTGCTGGTTTTCAAATCGGCGTGGGCGGGAGGCTTTCACGCCCTGGTGATCATCGCCGTAATCAATAGCGCGATCTCCTGGTATTACTATTTGCGCGTCATCGTAGCGATGTTCTTCGCCGAGCCTGGAGCGGCATTCAAACGGCCGGCGGTTGCTCGCTCGATGATTGCGGCGGTAGCCCTTGCACTTCTCGGCACTCTTTATCTGGGCATCTTACCGGGTCGAGTATTGAACACGCTTGAACGAGCGCGCGAGCAGTTAACTCAATCGCGCAAGTAAGCTTCGCGAGCGCGCATGTAGAGGCGGCCCTCCGTGGCCACCCCAGCTTCGAAGCCGGAAGATTGTATTACGTCAAGATTCTGGGGCGGCCACGGAGGGCCGCCCCTACAAGTCTTAGATGAAAAACGCATCAAGCAACGTTGAGTCAATCGACGCGCATCTGTCAGCCCGCATTCGCGCGGTTAGAGCCGAAGACATCGCCGCTGAAGTAATACAGCAACTCGGTGACTTCACGCTCATTGCCATCTATCGCGATAAGATTCGTCCTCAACGGACTCGCCAGTACCAGTTGCACGCCCCCTCGAAGAAGGCTTCGGTTGAAGTCCTTCACACTCTGCTCGGGATCGAGCTCAAAGTCGGGAACCGCCGGCTCCTTTGCCCCGATCTCGCTACGGCAAGGTATCTCGCGGTTTTTGCTCGAGTCGGATGCGACGCAATTGCCATCCCTTACGACATCACGCAGATTTCCTGCATCGCCGACGAGCTGGAATCGAGTTGGCATCGAATGATGCTCCTGGTCGAACACTTAACCGAGGGGCGCAGTCCGCGACTGCGTGCCATCGTGCGTCGCAAGCTGATCGATGACACAAGGGTGGCAATCGATTCGGCCGGCGCCGGCTCGAAGTTTCCCGAGTTCAATCAACCTGCCCGCAAGCGTCCCAAGCGATGACCTGTCGGACAAACTTCAGTTTGTCGTCTTCGGTCTTCTGTCCATATCGACAAACTGAAGTTTGTCGGACACCTGGTCGGATATTCGCTCTCTTGACCGTTAAAGTCAGATCGGGCAGCATTGAATCATCACGCTGCGACGGAAACCATAAATGTACGAAGAGGAAAGCGACGAAGTCAGAGTCTTCACTCTGAGCGAAGCCCGGAGTCTGATACCGCGACTGCGCAAACTGCTTCCGCGCGTTATTCGGGAGCGCGAGGCGCTATTGGATATGCGCGTCGAGATAGATCTGGCTCGGGAAAAGGCCAGTGAAGGCGGCGGCGGAAGCCCGCTCGGACCGACTTACCTTGCCCATTTGATCAAGTTCAGCGAAGCCGTTCAGGAGATCGAATATCTTGGCGTGGTTCTCAAGGATTTCCGCTCCGGTCTGGTGGATTTTCCGTACGATCGCGACGGCCGAATAGTATATCTTTGCTGGAAGGCTGACGAGGATGAAATAGATTGGTGGCACGAGACGGATGCCGGATTCGCCGGCCGCCAGCCGCTTACCGATGAGTTTGAATAATTGTCGATTGCCAATTGCCAATTGCCAATTGCCGATTTATCTATCAAAGACTTGCCTGCATCGGCAATCGCAAATCGGCAATTGGCAATGTCTTCACCGTGTGGACGGAAGGATTATTTCAAACGCGGTACCCACACCCACCTGGCTGTCAAAGCGCACTTCTCCACCGTGAAGCTGCATTGCCCGAAACACCTGTGCCAGGCCTATACCGGTCCCGCCCTTCTTGGTGGTGTAATAAAGATTGAAGACTCGCTCCTGATCTTCCCTGGCGATTCCTATACCACGATCCACCACCATTATTCGCACAGTGTCGTCGGCGCCGCGCGAAGTGGTTATTTTCAGCGGGCCTCCTTCGGGCATCGCCTGACAGCCGTTGATGATGATGTTTAGCAGTGTTTGCTTCAGCAGGTCTGCGTCGCCTTTTATCATCAGCTCACCGGGCTCGATCTGCTGGTTGATTGTCACGCCACGCTCCTGCGCCTCGGTGGAAGCAAGCGCTATCACCTGATTAACAGTTTTGTTCACGTCGATCGGTTGCAGATGGACCTCGACGGGCCACGTGAAATTGAGGAACGTCTGCACGACTCGATCGAGCCGCTTGATCTCTGAATCAAGGATCTCGAGCTGCGGTTTCGGATCCGCGTTCCCGGATTCGAGCTTCGAACGCAGAATCTCGAGGTGGATGACCATCGCGTTGAGCGGATTTTTTACTTCGTGAGCGATTCCCGACGTTATTCGGCCGAGGTCCGCAAGTTTCTTCGAGAGGTCCCATTGTGATTCGAACTTTTGAAACGACTCGTAGTCGCGCATGCTGACCAGCGCGCCGACCGGCTCGCCGGCATCCTCGATATATTGCACAGAGGCCAGTAGCTGTCTCGGTCGCGGTGTGCCGGGAACGTGCAGGGTAGCGCGCGCTATCGAACGTCGCTCGCTGAAGGCGCGTTCGACAGTCACCACGAGAGGGTGATCGCGGCCCAGCGTTTCATCGATGGGAAGCCCGGTTAGATCGGCGTCTTTGATACCCAGTATCTCTTCCGCATCGGGGCTCGCAAGTATCACGCGGCCCTCCCGGTTTATGAGCAGGAGGCGTTCTTCAAGATGGCTGACGACCTGGCGCAGCCGGCCCCGCATTATCTCCAGTTCGCTTCGTTCTCCGGCGAGCCGCTCACCGAGTTGACGCAGGCGCGCGGTAACGCCGGTTACCATCTGATCGCGCGGCAGATCGTAGTCTTGACCCGACTCGTCCGCCAGGCCCATGCGATCGATGCTTGTCGAGATCGCCTTGAGGGGACGGAGCAGCAGATTTGCCGAGCTTATTGCGACGATTGCGGCCCCAACAATAGCGAGCAGCCCGATGATCAGATTGGTTGCCACCGGAGAGAGCAACTCGCGCCTCACCGCGGCTGTCGACACGCCGATGTGAAGCTCACCCGCGAACGAGGAGTCTTTCACAATGAGGGGTTTGCGGTACTCGTAAATCGGCGGCCCGAACAGCACGCGAGCCAACTGAACGTATCCACTCTCTTCCGCAAGCACATCGAGGTCAGGTCGCTCGGACGCCACGTCGCCGATCATATGGCGGTTCGCTGCAAGCTCGTGCCGGCCGTCGGCATCGGTCATTAACTGGTCACTCACGTTTGTCAGATAAAGAAAGGCAATTGTGTGCGAGGTCACGATTGTTGATTCCATCAATCCGCGCACGCTCGAGGTTTCACTGACCACCGCGGTGTACTCGTCGAGGGGACGTTCGGCCGCTCGGTTACGCGCAAGTTCCTGTCCTACGGCGTACTCTATTTGTTTGGACAGCTGGCTGGCTTCCTGCTTAGTCCGGCTAATTATAACTCCGGTCAGGTGAGCAATGTTGACGGCAGTTGTTATTACAACTACAAGCGCAACGAGCAGCGTAATCAAGGCAATCTGGCGGGTACGAACGCCCAGCGTCGGCCACAGCGATCCGGAGAGCGGCGCGGCCGTTGTCGCTTGCGTTTCAGCTGCAGGCTGCAGTTGTTGCTCGGCAGTTATTGTAGTAGCCATAGAAAATAAAGATCGCAAAAGCTCGGCGCCATTCCAGCCTGAGTTTTGTCTTCAGCCTGACCTTTTTCCGCCGCTTGGGAGCGCAGGCATGCTGCCTGCCTCTTCCAGCGCAAGGCCGGCAGGCAGGATGCCTGCGCTCCCAGGTACGCTGGCTTAGCCTTCGTCTTTTCCCGCCTCGGCCTCTTTGTACGCCTTCAATTTGTTATGCAGCGTCTTTAGGCTTATGTGTAACGCTTCAGCGGTTCGTGTCTTGTTGTTGTCGCTGCGCGCGAGTGTGCTGAGAATCACTCGTCGCTCAACTTCTTCAAGGGGCATGCCGATCGGTATCATCACAGCGTCGGCGGTTGGTGAGGGTTCCTGGCCGGTGATGTGAAATGGAAGATGGTGCTCTTCTATCTGTTCTCCCTGGCAAATGATAACAGCTCGCTCGATCACATTGCGAAGCTCGCGAACGTTACCGGGCCAATGATACCCGAGAAGCACTTCGGTTGCTCTCTGCGATATGAGTTGAGCCGGTTTATTATGCCGCTTGCTGAGCTCCTCGATCATGTGTTGAACCAGCAGCGGAATGTCGTCTCGGTGCTCCCTCAGGGCCGGAAGCTGGATTGTAATTACGTTCAAGCGGTACAGCAAGTCCTCTCGCAGAGTCTCCTGTAGCACTGCCTTCACAGGGTCTTTATTGGTAGCCGCAATCACGCGAACGTCGACGCTGATCTCTTTAGTTGAACCGAGCCGCCTCACCTTCTTGTCTTCAAGCACGCGCAGGAGCTTGGCCTGCAAAAGGAACGGCATATCGGCGATTTCGTCCAACAGAAGCGTTCCGTTGTTGGCAAGTTCGAAGCAGCCGATGCGGCGATCGGCGGCGCCGGTGAACGCGCCCTTCTCGTGCCCGAACAACTCCGACTCCATCAGCGTTTCAGGCACCGCGGCGCAGTTGATCGCGATGAAAGGCTGGTTAACACGCGGGCTGAGCTTATGAATCGAGCGCGCAACCATTTCCTTGCCGGTGCCCGACTCGCCGGTGACCAGCACCGACACCGAACTTGGCGCCACCTGCTCGACCATCGTGTAGACTTCACGCATGGCATCCGATGCGCCGACCATCTCGCCGAAAGCGCCGTATTGTCTAAGCTGACGGCGCAATACCTCGTTCTCCCGGCGAGCGCTGCTGTACTCGGCAGCCTTGCGCAGCACAAGCTGAAGCCTGCGCATGTCGATCGGTTTCTCGAAATAGTAAAACGCGCCTTCGTCCTTGACGGCGCGAATCGCCGCATCGACCGAAGCCTGACCCGTAAGTAAGATTACAGCAGTCTCGGGGTACTCAGCCTTTAGATGGGTAAGCAGCTTGAACCCGTCGAGGTTGGGCATGACGACGTCGGTGATAATTACGTGCGGGGCGAAGCTATCGACGCGCTCGACGGCATCACGACCGTCAGCCGCGGTCTCGGTGACGTAGCCCCAGCCGTTGACTATCTCGCTGAGACCCTGTCGTGCGGGTTCCTCGTCGTCAACAATGAGCACACGCTGATCGGACATAGAGGAAGAGTTTATCATAGGCGTACAAGTTGATGCCGTAGGGATGGAGAGCCCTGTGCCTTAATTTGGAATGCGGCGGCAAGGTAATCAGCGATGCCGCTTTGGCTGGTAATTGAATCGGTCGGGAAGGGAAAGCGGCGTCGCGGATTACCTTGCCGCCGCGCTCCAAATTAACTACTCGTCGTCAAGCGTCCAGCGCTCGATCAGCACGTCCATCTGGCCGCCGCACACCATGCCTTCGGCATCTGCGTATTCGTCGTTCAGGTTGAAATGGTAGATATCGGTCTTGCCGGTGCGCAGCACCTCGCGAGCTTCGGCCCAGATGTCCGCTTCGACGCATCCGCCGCCGACGGTTCCAATGAATGAGCCGTCGTCGAAGATAACCATCTTCGCGCCGCCTTGCTGAGGCGTCGATCCGCGCGTTTTGACTACCGTTGCCATCGCCGCCCGAGCGCCGCGCTCGAGCCGTCGCTTCATCTCGATGTAGATTTCACCCGCGCTCAGCGAACGACCGGGAGTCTTCGTATCCTGTTCGGACTTTGACATGAATTCTCCGTGCGCCTCAATTATAGAGGCGATGCAGGTTGGTTGAGAAGCAGCGCTCAAGTGATAGGCCAATCGAAGAGGACCTGTCATTGTGCCGAGTTCAAGCTGACAATCGTTCATTGAGCCCTCGGCTCATTCGCCTTCCTGAGTGCGGCCAAACTGTCGTTGAGCGCCTTCTGCGCAAGCGTGAACCCGGAATCTATTTCCAGTGATTCCTTAAATGACTTTATTGCTTCTTCGTGATGGCCGTTCACCGCAAGATAGCGGCCTCGGTTGTAGAACATGGTCACATAGACTGGCAGGACTTTCAGCTTAACCACATCGTCATCTTCGAACTTCAACGTACCGTCAGCCAGCCCTCGTGTGCTGAACTGCGGCTCGGCCGGCTGCTGAAATCCACGCGACGTCAACAACTGAAAAACCAGCCCCTGCGGAATAAACTGATACGAGGTTCCTAACGATTTGGTCAACTCCGAGTCCGGGCCGTCGCGATTGCCGGCAATGTCCAGCGTCACATAGACGGGCGCACTTTTGATGTGATTGGTCACGAAAGCCAGAATCATTTCGAAGAACCTAGAGTTGATTCGCTGGTTCAAAGACACGTCTCGCTGGTAGAGATCGGGGTCCTGTTCCCAGTGGCGGAGGTCCTCCAGGAACGCATCGACCTTATCGCGCGACTGTTCGATCGTTTCCGGATAAGCTCGGGCAAGATAATCGTAGTACCACGATCGGCGAAGCTGATTTATGTCGATCACCACTGCATCGTTGCGCTGATGTTCGATCTCATGCACGTATAGCATCGGCGAATAGACTTGCCAATCGCGCGTAAGCAACATTCCTGCGGGCTCAATTGTCGAGAGAATGTTTTCCGTATAGTCGTGAGCAATATAGTAATGGGCTCTGTTGTTGTAAGGCAGATTGGCTGCCAGCGCGACCAAGGGTACGACTAAAACCGCGGCGCCGGAAAGCGCGGCTCTTTGGGGAGGGACGGAGGTCATCACTTTTGTGATGAACCACTTTGCGCCGAAGCCGGCAGCGATCGCCATCGCGATGAAGACCGGCAGGTAGTATGCGTCTTTGTCTTCGGCTATTTCATAGCCAAGCGAATACGCAAGGTCGGCGATAATCACGAGCGCGAGAAACCAGAACACGGCTCGGTCGCTTCTGTACAGCGCAACCATCCCTGCGGCGGCAAGGGCCGGCGCGACGGGCAGCCACCACGGCCCAAACTCGCGCGCAGCCAGCTTAACGAAACCGCTGAATTGGCTTACGGCGGTTTGCAGAGAGTAGGAAAGGAAAACTTGATACTGCTTTCCTGTGATGTGCCACCATAGTCTTTCGAACGTGCGGGGGTCGCCCCAGTTCATCACAGGGGCTTTGGAAGCTGCGATAGGAAGGTAAGCATAGATGGCCAGTAGCCCAGCGAACGCAAACAGCGCAGCGTACAGCAATCGCTTGCTCTTGAAGAATTCTGTGCCTTCAGTTGCAAGCACCAACACCGCGAACGCCGGCAGCATCAGGCCTACGGTCACGTGATGCACTCCAAGCGCGAGACCGAAAACAAGAGCGGCGGCATAAAGCAAAGCAGGACGGGGAGACAGGGAGACGGGGCGACGGGGAGACGGGGCGACACGGAGACGCGGCGACTGGTCACCCTCTCGCCCGGTCGCCTCGTCTCCCAGTCGCCCCCTCTTATCGTCTCGCCCCGTCGCCCCCTCGCCTTGTCCCCCAGTCTCCCTCCTCAATCGTCGCCAGCGGAACATCAGGAAGAAAATGAGGGCGATCAGGAAGGAGTTGAGAGTATAGACTTCGGCTATCGTTGCGTATGCCCAGAGCGTCCGCGAGAAAGCCAGCAGCAAGCCCGCCACCACGAACGGAATAATCGAGATGAGTGGATTTGACGGTGCGACTTGATCTTGAGGCTGGTTTGTCGATTCGTTGGGTTTCTTGCTTCTGCGATCTGCTGACCGTTTTCGGGTTCGAGAGGCGAGACCGCTCGTTGCCATCGCTTCAACAACCGCCAGGGTCAGGGTCGATGCAGCGAGCGCAGCAAAGATCGCCGATGCGAAGTTCACTCTGACAGCGACGTTGCCGATTGGAACAAGCGTTGCCAAATGAGCGAGCAAAACGTAAAGGGGAAAGCCCGGCGGGTGAGCGACGCCGAGACTGCGCGCCGCCAGAATCAACTCTCCGCTATCGACCAGCGTAACTGTCGGAGCCAGCGTCGACGCATAGACGGCGAGAGATAAGACGAATACGGCGAGCGCCACCACAAGGGGCCGCCGCGAACCCCAGTTGGCCGCCGGAGACGCCTCGTTCATCTGGCTCCCGCTTTCTTGTAGCCGGTGTAGCGCAAGTTGATCACGACGCGATTAAAGTAACCCGCGACGCGAATGAAGTCCACGCCGGATGTGTAAGCCGGGAACCAGGCGCTCCCGTAGTTTTGAAAGTACGTCTCGAACTTCGGGGCTTGATGGCCGCTCTGCTCGGTCAAGGGTTCGCCGGCGACTTTGACTACACAGTGATCCTCATCGTCAATCCACACCCGGCCCTTCAAGTAGCGCTCGCGAGTCTTGCCACTCTTATCTGGTATCTTTAGCCGCGGCTTCACGTCAAACACATAAGTGTTCAGCTCGTCGATGCGCTCGCGGCCAACATAATCCACGTCATACTGCTTGAGAGTCTCCGACGTCAGTAGGAAATGGTAAATGCGCGTCAGGTTTTCCGCGGTTTCAGTGCCGATGTAGAGGCCTTTCGGAAGTGTCGAGCTGTTCTCGAGCACCCGCTCGCGGCGTGTGCCGTCACGGTCGAAGGAAATCCGAGAGAACCGATAATACTTGCCGGTGATGATGTCGGCCTGGCTGACAGTCTGAATCGTCAGCTCGGCGAAGTAGGTGTAGTTGCGCAACTCGGCCTGAAGCCAATCGCCGCGTTCAGCGGCGGCTGACAGTATTTCGGTCGGCGATTCTTTTTGAATTGCCTGCGGCGCCGGCTGAACTGCCTGAGACGCCGGCGCCCACGGAAGAACCGCCGCTATGATCACCGTGGCCGCGATCGTTAGCGTTACGTTGTTGCCCATCGTGCATTATCGTGAGTCAGTGCGATCAGGGTTTCTTCGGCCGTTTCAGCTCAGGCTTCGCTGGGTCTTGATCGGGCGGCTTAACCGGAGGCTTGCTCTTATCCGCGCCCTTCACTTCGTCTTCGCTCGCGGCTTCGCCCTCGTCTCCGACGCGAATTCTTCCGGAGAACTTCTTGTACTTGGTGTAGCGGATGGTCGCGCGAAGATGAAGTGAATCGGCCTTCTTGAACTCGAGGACATCGTCCGAGTACACGTACGTCGGAAACCAGTAATGGCCGTCGATGTTCTCTCGATAGCTTTCAAAATGAGGAAACTTATTGTCCTCAAACTGAGGAAGCGCCTGACCCTTGACCTTCACAATCTGTAGATCCTGGTCATCCACCCACAGGCGGCCTTCGAGGTATCTCTGACCCTTGACGATCGACTTGGGTTTTACGTCAAAGACATATGTGTTGAGCTCGTCGATCTTCTCTTTGCCGACGTATTCGACGTTGTACTTCGGAAGGTCTTCAGACGTCAGCGCAAACGGTTGTACGCCGGCGAAGTCCTGCATATCTTCCTGAGTCAAATTCAACGGGCCCGTCGCTGGCGGAAAAAAAGTTATCTTTTCAACCCTGGTCCCTCGATCGTCGTAAACGATTTCTGAGATACGGTGAAATCGGCCCGTAATAGAGCCGGCTTCGCCAATCGTCAGCAAGTCGATCTCCTGGGTAAAGGTGTAGTTATTCCGAGCATTCTTGTTTTCAGTCTCGGCTGCGGTGAATCGTCTGATGACTTCTTGAATCGCTGGCGGCAGCGAATTCTGAGACGATTTCGTTTGATATGCCAAGCCCGCTGAGCAGACAGCTAACGTGATGAGTGTCAAAAAAAACAGTTTGGTTCGCATTTTACATCCTCTGTGAATCAAGCACGGTTGAATAAATTCTACCCGTCTGTAAGCTGAGTCGACAAGGACCCACGCGTTTGATGATTTGCGTGCCGTGAGTGTTGTTCGTAGCAACAGCTTCGTAAACGCTATCGAGTGTTATATGATGTCGATGGTCGACGCTTGCGATTCAATTTCGATTGAGAGTGCAACGCACAGGTGAAATCGAACCCCAGCCTTGCCGCCAGATCATTTCTAATCGAGTTGTTAGTCTACGCGGTTTTAGTAGGCGTGTATGTTCTTTTTGTCATCGGACTATTGAACACGTGGCTGCGCGGACTCTACGAACATCACAGGATATTCTACGCAGCCACTGCATTGCTGTTGATCATAGTTCAAGGCGTAGTGCTGGAAACGGTGACCACTCTGTTGTTGAAACTCATTAGATCTCGCTCCGGCTAAACACCCATGGACTTTTTGATTTCTCACACACACATCAGCCCGGTCTACCTGATCATCACCGGGTTCATCATCGGGATCCTTGGAGGCTTCTTCGGAGTAGGTGGGAGCTTTATTGCCGGGCCGGCGCTGTTCGGCGTCGGAGTTCCGATGAACATAGTAGTCGGAACGGACCTTGCGCACATCGTCGGCAAATCAATCGTTGCAGCAAAGAAGCATCGAGCGCTGGGCAACGTCGATTTGAAGCTTGGCTTTATCATGGTGATAGGAACGATTGCGGGCGTCGAGGTCGGGGCGCAAATCATCGAGCGCCTGAAGGTGCTCGGCCGGGAGAGCGCTGACAAAGTGATTGGTGTTACGTTTGTGATTGTGTTGGTCTCGATTTCCGGCTTCGTCGCCTGGGAGAGCTGGCAAACTCTAAAGATGCAGCGCGGCCATAAGAGCCGGGCTAAGAAGGCGAGCAAGGTGCCCATGGTCAAGAAGGACGAGTCCGCTTTTGATCACATCGCCAGGAGAATTCATAAGATCAAAATACCACCGATGATCAAGCTGAAGGCATCGGGTATTCAGCAGATATCGGTTTGGGTCATCCTGATGGTAGCGTTCGTTGGCGGGGTGTTTAGCGGATTTCTCGGCGGCGGGGCCGGATACATCCGAATGCCGGCAATGGTTTATTTGCTGGGCGTTCCTACTCACGTAGCGGTGGGGACCGATCTGTTCGAAGTAGTCATATCTGCGAGCTACGGGACGTTCACTCATGCGCTAAAAGGAAACGTCGACATTATGATTGCGCTGGTGATGCATACCGGTGCGGCAATCGGCGCTCAAATAGGCGCTACCGCGACCGAGTACTTCCACGGACCAAAGATCAGGCTCGCCTTTGTTCCGTTGCCGTTGATAGGCGCCGCGATCGTGCTTTATGGTTTGCTTTCTGGTAAGAGCTTCAAGTGATGCGTGAAGCGTGAACCGTGATGCGTGAACGAATCACACATCCCGAATCACGCATCACGGATCACGCATCACGAATCACGCATCAGGTCCGCCCTATGAAACTTCTGATTTGCACTGACGGTTCAGCTCAAGCCGAGAACGCGGTTCGCTTCGGTGGGATGATTGCGGGGAAATCTCAAGCCGAGGTGACCATCCTCGCGATCACCGAGAAGTCCGGCGAAGAGGACGTCATATTCGAGTCGCTTCGCCGCGCGCAGCAAATACTCAAGGAGCACGGTGTCAACGCCGAGGTGATCACCAAGGCCGGCGAGCCCATCGAAGAAATAGTCAAACGCACCGACGAGACGAGCTACGACCTGGTCGTGATCGGCGCCGTGCGCAAGGGCACGCGCGGGCCGTTCCTCATGTCCGCAAAAGCTTACAAGATCATAAAAGCTGTAGCGCCGCCGGTGCTCGTCGTCATCGGCGATCGCGAGACGATCAAACGCATACTTATATGCAGCGGCGGCGAGAAATACATCGATCGCGCGGTGCAGTTTTCCGGAGCGATAGCTCGCGCGGCAGGGGCGTCAGTTACGCTTTTCCACGTGATGGCCGAGCCGCCGGCTGTGTACACAGACCTGATTAAGATGGAAGAGGATGTAAACCTGCTGCTGCATTCGAGCTCGGGTCTCGGCGAGAACCTGCGTCGCGAAAAGGAGTCACTCGAGGGCATGGGCGTTACAGCGGAAGTTCGCCTTAGGCACGGGCTGGTGATCAGCGAGGTCTTCAAAGAAATCCGGCGCGGCGACTACGATCTGGTGGTCACCGGGTCCTCGCCGGAAAGCGGTAATCTTCGCAGCTACATAATGGGTAACATTACTCGCGAGATCGTCAATCGAGCCGAGTGCCCAGTGTTGGTTGTGCGGGGTGGCGAGGAACCCGGCGGTCTCACACGGAGCCTCAAAGGCTTCTTCACTCACGCATTTGGACACTCGAAGGAAGAGCAAGAATAGGTTACAGGTTAAAGGGGCCAGGTTACAGCGGACAGAACCTTTCTCACTTGTCACCTCTCGCCCCTCACCTGTCACCTGTAACCTGTAACCTACCTGCAACTATCTCGACTAATAATTGAGTGAACGCTGAACGAGGCAGAACGTGATCGCAGCCGGCAGACTGAGCATTACGAATAAGCTCAGTCTGAACGTGCGAGACAAACCCAACAATCGGGACGGCCCCAAGCTCGACGCTGGATTTCAGGAACCGAATTGCTTCGAGCGGGTCCAAACGGTCGGAGTTTAGATCGATGATGATCAGTGAAGGCGGGTTCGCAGCAAGTCCTTCGAGTTGTTCCCGCGATCTCACCCGCTCGATCACCCGGCCGGACGTTGTCGCCGCGTTGTTGATCTTCGCCGCGAAAAACATATCGTCGACGAGCGTCGCTATCCTGTTGTTTTCATCATTCATCATGAACATTTTAGCCGAATCTATCTAAGCACACGACTACCCGACTGCGGGCGACGGCTGACGGAGTCTCATTGGACCGTTTTTTGTGACGGTGCTAGGATTAGAACAGTTCACAAGTGAAATCCTTTTGGCGATGATAGTCTCATACGCACTTATTCCGCTGTACCGGTACGCTCAATGCGCGGCGCACAAAAAACCAAACAATAGATCCAGCCGCGACAGCTGCTCTTTTTCAATTGTTGGCAGTACCGGCTTCAATGATCATCGCCGATCAGTCGCCGGTATCTGCACATACTTGACTTGAGGAGCAGCACGAGTTTTATTATCCCCGATTGACTCGCGCGCTTGTTAAGCGAGCATAGCGCATGAAGAGACAAACAAAGAAGACGGAAGCCAGGTCCGGAAAGACTCAGCGAAAGGTTTCTGAAAAACGCCGGCCTGATAAAGCCACTAAGCTCAAAGCGCAACCTGAAGACCAGCAGCATTCAAATCACGCGTTCCCGATTGTGGGCGTTGGAGCCTCGGCTGGTGGACTGGAGGCTTTTAGGGAATTTCTTGCGCACCTGCCAGACGATACCGGCATGGCTCTCGTGCTTGTCCAGCACCTGGATCCTAAACATGAAAGCATGCTTGCGGAACTCCTCTCGCGAAGCACAGAGCTGCCCGTCAGTGAGGTCGAGGATGGTATGCCGGTTGCGCCCAATCACATATACGTGATCCCGCGAAACAGCGAAATGACGATTCACGACGGCGTTCTTCAGCTTGATCCGCGTGCCGAGGGGCGAAGCCAACATTACTCGATAGATAAATTCCTGCGCTCTCTTGCCGAAGACCAGACCAATCGTGCGATCGGCATCATTCTATCGGGAACGGCTACGGACGGAACGCTCGGTCTGGAGGCGATCAAAGCCGAGGGAGGGATCACCTTCGCCCAAAGCGCTGCGTCGGCAAAGTATGACGGCATGCCGCGCAGCGCCATTGCTTCGGGCTGTGTCGATTTCGTGCTCGCCCCGAAGGCAATCGCCGGAGAGCTCGCTCGGATCAGCAAACACCCCTATGTTGTCGCCCTCGAGAAACCAAAATCTAAGGAAGTCGAGCACCTCGAACCAACCGGGAATGGCTTCAAACGGATTCTGAGAATATTGAAGAAAGCTCACGGCGTTGATTTCACTTTGTACAAGGCGAGCACACTGGAACGGCGAACCTTGAGGCGCATGCTGCTCAACAAAATTGAAGGATATGACGATTACGCGCGTTACCTGGATGCTCATCCCGCGGAAGTCGAGAATCTATATCAAGACATTCTCATAAACGTGACGAGCTTTTTCCGGCACCCTGAAACATTCGCTCTGCTCAAGAAAAACATCTTCCCTCAAATCATTGAACGTCGATCTAACGAGGAGCCGGTGAGGGTCTGGGTCCTGGGTTGTTCGACGGGCGAAGAGGCGTACTCCATAGCCATGGCGTTTGCCGAGTTGGCAAACGAGCGGGCTGATCATATCCCCGTGCAAATCTTTGCCACCGATGTCAACGACAGGGGTATTGAGAGAGCCCGAGCCGGCCTCTACTCCAAGAACATTACTGAAGATATATCGGCCGATCGGCTCCGGCGTTTCTTTATCGAAGAAGATGGCGGATATCGCGTCAGCAAACCTATCCGTGATATGTGCGTGTTCGCTCAGCAGAACGTCCTTGCCGATCCGCCGTTCTCCCGAATGGATTTGATTAGCTGCCGTAATCTCTTGATCTACCTCGAGCCGATGGCGCAAAAAAAAGTCATCCCTCTTCTGCATTACGCCCTCAACCCTAACGGCTTCATGTGGCTCGGGTCGTCGGAGACGGTCGGGTCATCCACTGATCTGTTCGAGGCAGAGGATAAGAAGCACAGGTTCTATTCGAAGAAGCCCTCGCGCGCGAGGCGCAGATTTGATTTTCCACTCGGAACGCTTGCACATAGGAGAGAAATTGTCGATCGCGCGTCGATCAGAAAAGCCGGTGGAGATGAGACGGATGCGCTTGGCGAGGCCGATCGAATTATTATGTCGCGCTTCGCTCCGGCGAGTGTGCTGATAAACGACGCTTTTGAAATACTCCAGTTTCGCGGACGAACGGCTGCGTACCTTGAGCCTCCGCCGGGCAAGGCCACGCTCAATGTCCTGAAGATGGCGAGTGAAGGTCTGCTCGTTGCATTGCGAGCAGCGCTGGTGAAGGCACGGAAGAATAATCAGGTTGTCAGAAAGGAACATTTGCGCGTGAAGGCTGACGGGTCGATGCAGGACGTCAGTCTTGAAGTGATACCGATCAGGCATGGCCCACCTCTAGAGCGCTACTTTCTTATCTTGTTCGAGTCTGACGGCACGGCGGCGGAAAAGAAAACGAAAGGCAAGCAACTGCTTGCGAAACCGGAAACCGATGAGGCCGATGTCAAGGTCCTTAGGGAGGAACTGGCCTCGACCCGCGAATATTTGCAGTCGGTTATCGAGCAATACGAAGCAGCGACCGAGGAGCTGCAATCCGCAAACGAAGAGATTCAATCTTCAAACGAAGAGCTTCAGAGCATCAACGAAGAACTCGAGACCGCCAAGGAAGAGCTCGAATCGAGCAATGAAGAACTCACGACAGTCAACGAGGAGCTTCAGAACCGGAATACCGAACTGGGGCGCGCCAACGGCGATCTTGTCAATCTACTCGGCAGCGTGCAGATGCCGATGGTAATGCTCGACAACGACTTGCGCGTACGACGGTTCACGACTACAGCCGACAAGGCGCTCAATATGATCGCGTCGGATATCGGCCGGCACATTGGCGAAATCAAGACCAACATAAACTGCGACGATCTGGAGCAGTTGATAACCGAAGTGATCGATACGATGAGTGCCAAAGAAATTGAGGTACAGGACACTCGCGGCCGCTGGTACCTGATGCGCATTCGGCCTTACAAGACAGTTGAGAGCAAGATTGACGGCGCGGTGCTGGTGCTGGTCGACATTGATGCGCTGAAACGTCACGCTGACCAGATCCAGGAATCACGAGACTACGCCGTGGCGATAATCGATACGGTGCTGCCTCTCGTGATCCTGGATGAAACACTGCGCGTGCAGTCGGCCAATCGCAGCTTCTACGAACTGCTCGGCGTCGCGCCTGACGAAACGGAAGGAAGCTTTGTCTACGAACTGGCTAACGCCCAGTGGGACAACCCCAAACTGCGAAAGCTTCTCGCTAGTGTCGTGACCAGCGGAACCGAGCTTGAGGACTTCGAGATCGAGGCTGAGTTTGCAGGTGGCCGCCGAGCGACATTGTTGTTGAGCGCGCGCGAAATACGACACGAGGCCAGCCGGCGCCGATTGGTCCTTCTGGGAATACAGGACGTCACATCCGCGAAGAGAATGGAGAGGGAGCGTGATGAACTGATAGTCCGGGAGCGAACCGCTCGCGCAGCCGCCGAAGATTCCAATCGAGTCAAGGATGAGTTTCTGGCCATCTGTTCGCACGAGCTTCGCGCGCCGTTGTCGGCGATTCAGGGTTGGGCGGAAATGTTGACGCGCGGTGAGCTCGACGAAGAGACCACACATCGCGCGCTCGAGATCATACTGCGCAACGTTCGAGCGCAGACCCAGATCATCAAAGACCTCCTGGATGTCTCGCGAGTGATCGCCGGAAAGCTGCGGCTCAACATCGGCACAGTTGATCTTGTACCGCTTATCGAATCCACGATTGAGTCTGTCCGTCCGGCGGCGGAGATCAAGGGGCTCACGGTCACCGCATCCTTCGATGAGAAGATCGAGCCGGTTCTCGGCGACGCCATCCGCGTGCAGCAAATTGTTTTGAACTTGCTTTCTAACGCCGTCAAATTCACGCCGAAGGGTGGAATGGTTGATATCAGCATCGAGCCTGAAAACGACGGCGTCAAGATTATTGTCAGAGACACCGGCATCGGTATCCAGCCGGTGTTTCTGCCCCATGTCTTCGATCTGTTCCGGCAGGCCGACAGCCGGACCAACCGCAGCTATGGCGGACTTGGATTGGGCCTTGCGATTGTGCGCAATCTCACGAATATGCACGGCGGCACAGTGCGCGCCGATAGCGCGGGGGAGGGAAAGGGATCGACCTTTGAAGTCATACTCCCTGCGCAGCCACCCTCGTTCGAATTAGGAGCCGAACTCGAAAGAAGACTGGACCCTTTGGAAAATGACGAACAGTCGATACCCGAGGGCGCTCGGCCACTCGAGGAAGCGAGAATTCTTGTGGTTGATGATGATCCGGATTCCCGCGAGATGCTGAAATCGGCGCTGACTGCATATGGGGGCGAGGTTAGAACATGCAGGTCTTCCAGGGAGGCGCTAAACACGCTGCAGGAATGGATACCGGATTTCCTTGTATCCGATATCGGGATGCCAGGCGAAGACGGCTACACGCTGATCAGACACATTCGTGAGCTTCCCGCAGACCGTGGCGGCAACATCCCCGCGCTCGCACTAACCGGGTACGCGACGCTCGACGATCACCACAGAGCGCTGGCAGCCGGCTACCAGATGCACATGGCTAAGCCGGTGGAGCTTGGCAGGCTTGCTCTGGTAGCGACGAAACTCCTCGGGCGTAGGATCCCGTCCACACCCGAAGTTCATTCCAAAACAACTCAGCCCCTGGAGCGTTGAGCTCAATCGTCCATCGCTGAAGATCGGCTGCATTGCGGCCTCTTTTACGATTCCCGCTCAGGTCCTTTGCGCCCACCGCGGGGCTAAGGACGGGGCGCACAGTCTCATGTATTGCAAAATACTTATAAGAGTGAAAAAGATCACACGGAATGTTTGCTTCGGCGGATACCGGTGATATAATCGCGCGCGCTGTGGCAACCACTCCGTTGCTGACATGGAAGTTGTAGTAGAACTCGCGAATCTCTCGCCTAAACGAAATTCCGTAGGCCAGTTGCCGCAGCCGGTAAGAAAGAAGTCTCTTGTCCGGGGCAATTGCAAGCAGCGAAAGGCGTGACGAGGCAGTCGCGATCGATCTGGTCTGCTTGCACTCGCTTCACTCTCTCCCCAACAAATCATTATTCACCTTTGTGGGCGATTCTGCTAAAGGAGGAAATACCAATGCTGAAACGTTATAGCCTCTGCGCAACCGTATTGCTGGTTGCGCTTGCGTCGGTTTCGGGTTACGCACAGAGCCAGCCTCAAGGAGTTGGAGGCGAAACTAATGACGGCGTGCGCGGCAAACTGGGCATTAGGTCCACTCGCGTAATCGGAACACTATCCGAACGGGTATTCAGCGAGCAGCCAAACCTGGATCCGGAAGCTGTCTTTAGCGCTTCCATTCAGAAGGCAGGCAGATCCAACGGTTCAAAGGGCGTGCGAATTCAGGTTGTGGGCCCGAGCTGGCCTCAGTGGGCGCAGAACCCTCAACACACGGGCTTTCTGAATGTCACCTCCCAGAAGCTCAATCAGATTCTGGCGAACATCGTCTACGACCCGCTTGTCCCGGATGAGCAGGCGCTCAACGGGGGCGATCTGCTGGCGCACTATCAAACTCCGTTAGTTGACGGCAACGATGTGTTCATGGAGTCGAAAGCGGGCAGCTACACCGCCGGCGATTACGCGACACAGACGTGGCATCAGAACAAATTCACCTGGTCGGGCGGCCAGCTCACCCACGTCTGGACGTTCGACAGCGACTGGGTTCCCCCGGGATCACAGCATGATTTCTGGGAGCCGGTCTACCACGCGGCGCTGGCGAATGGCGTGGTTTACGATCCGGGCGCGGGCGGATCGATCTTCAAGCTCAACAAAAGCAGCGGGGCCGCGATCAAGAGGATTGTGCCGTCTCAATTCCTGAATCCCGACGGATCGCTCGACTCGCATACCTACACCGTCAGCCCGCTTACTGCCGACAGCAGCGGGAACATTTACTACAATGTGCTCAAGCTGCAGAGCAACGGCAACTTTTATCAGAACGACGCCGTTAATTCGTGGCTGGTGAAAGTCGCGCCCGATGATTCGATTCAACTGGTCAGCTTCACCGGTCTGAACCCGGCCGCGCCCGCGGCGACTGATCAGTGCCTGGCGACCTTCGCCGACGCGCAACTGCCGTGGCCGCCGACTGCCGATGCCGTCCCGGCTTCAACCACTTGCGGGTTGCAGAGGGTGGGCATCAACGCCGCGCCGGCCATAGCGCCGGATGGAACTATCTATACCGTGACTCGTGCGCACTTTGTGATCGGGTCTCGGCATGGATTTCTGCTCGCGATCAATCCAAATCTCACACTCAAGTGGGCGGCGTCGCTGCGTAATCGGTTCACAGATGGCTGCGGTGTGCCGGTCTCGCAAGGCGGCGTGTTACCGGCAAACGGACAGCCCGGCGGGTGCCGTGATCTTGGAGCCGCGGGAAACGCGGCGATCCTTGGACGGGATCCGGCTCAGAACACTCCGGGTGGGGGCCGAGTGTTGGATGATCAGTCGTCAACGGTAACGGTTGCGCCGGATGGCAGCCTGTTTTTTGGCGCATACTCGCGGTACAACTACGCACAAGGGCATCTGATGCACTTTGCTGCCAACGGCGCCTATCTGGGTGCGTTCAATTTCGGCTGGGACTTGACCCCGGCTATCTATCAGCACAACGGCACGTACTCGGTTGTGATCAAGAACAATCACTACAGCGGTCTCGGATCGTATTGCAACGTCGACGCGGTTTGTCCGACCGATCGGACCGCTACAAACCCGGCGAGCCCGGAGGAGTATTTCGTATCGCAGCTCAGCCCGAACCTTAACGTCGAATGGAGCTTCAAGAACACCAACACTCAGAGCTGCACGCGAAATCCGGATGGCTCGATAACATGCGTTTCCGATCACCCGAACAGCTTCGAATGGTGCGTCAACGCGGCTGTGATTGACGCGAACGGAGTCGTCTTTGCCAATAGCGAAGATGGTAATCTGTTTGCGATCAGTCAGGGAGGAACGCTCAAGCAGAAGATCTTCCAGCAACTCGCGCTTGGCGCCGCATATACTCCCGCTTCCCTGGGAGGAGACGGGAAGATCTACTCGCAAAACGCCGGCCACCTGTTTGTCGTAGGGAAGTAACGCGACGCCGTCGTCAATAAATGAATGACTCAGGGTGGGCTCCGGCCGGCTGCAGCCGGCCGGAGCCCATCTGCATTTGCCTCATTCGGTTTCGATCCAGTATGCGACCGGCAGCGATAAAACCGGGTAGCGTCTCCTAAGCCCGTCAACTCGATTCGCGTAACCGTCTTTGCTTATGAGGCCCTTTCGCATCTGTTCTCGTAATCGACGAATTTCGTAGACGTACAGGTCGTTCACGAACTCGTGGATAACCTCGGGCGGGGTATTGCTGAGAGGTATTATTCCGTGGCGGGCGAGTTCATCGAGCACGCTCTGTCGATAGTGGAATTCCATTCCGGCACGCGTTAACCGATCGGTGTGCGGCCGAGGCGCTCGATCCCCTCTGTGATCGCCCGGTTCACTCTGTCGGAGTCGCCGTTCCCAAAGTCGCGCCCTCGCAACGCAACGGAGATCTTACGCGAGCCCTTCACAAGCGTAACGAATAACCGGTCGCTCGCGGCGTCATAGAACGTCCCGGCAATCGCACCGGAATCCGTCTGCTTTACGGCTGCCTGCACTTTAGCTTTCATCTGACGAACATCTGTCATCGGGCCTCCCTGTGGTTATCACGGCGTCCTGCATACAGCGGCTAACGAGTACAGGAGCGCCACCATTCTAGCACGCCCGCCGGCGAGAACAACGAAGAGGTGTTCAGAGCTCAAGCTTTAGCTTGCCGCTTTTCAACCATAAAGCTCAAGAGCAAGCTAAAGCTTGAACTCTGAACCTCAAACCGACCTACTATCCTTTTACGAGTTTGCTTGACTATTCGGCTGGACGCGATAGAATCGGGCCTCCTTCCTGGGACCCGATGCTTCATTCTGAACGGCGCCGAGTTGGTGCTTTCTGCAATCGGGTAATCAACCTCTCGTCTAGACGGAACGAAACTTATTGATGTCCTCGGTATCTGAACCCCAACTTCGCGATTGGATCGCGTTGAGCTTTGTCACCGGAGTCGGTTCGCGGACGGCGGCGATGCTGATTGACCGGTTCGGCTCGCCCACTTCGGTCTTTCAAGCGAGCAGTCCCACGCTGGAATCGGCAGGGCTCAAGCGAGAAACCGTTGCTGCAATCAAGAGCACTGAAATGCATGAGAAGGCGGCTCGCGAGATCGAAGAGCTGACTCGATTGGACGGCGAAGCTCTAACGCTGACCGACGATCGATATCCGAGACTGCTTCGAGAAACCTACGATCCGCCAATTGTAATTTACTGTCTCGGTAACCTGACAGCGGCGTTCTCTCAACCCGTGGTCGCGATCGTCGGTTCGCGGCGATGTTCAACCTACGGGCGCAACGTTGCCGAAAAGCTCTCGCGCGAATTGGCCGAGCGCGGCGTGACGGTTGTCTCGGGTCTGGCGCGCGGTATCGATTCGGCAGCTCATCGGGGGGCGCTCGATGGGCGCGGCCTCACTGTTGGAGTAATGGGCACAGGGCTGGACGCGGTTTATCCAAAAGAGAATCGCAGACTGGCGGAGCGAATCGTCGAGAAGGGCGCGCTGATCACTGAATTTCCGCTCGCGACTCCGCCGGTGTCTCAGAACTTTCCGTTTCGCAACCGCGTCATCAGCGGTGTGTCGCTCGGGGTGATGATCGTCGAAGGGGCAGAGCGAAGCGGTTCGCTGATCACCGCGCGGCTCGCGTACGAGCAGGGCAGAGATGTATTCGCGGTCCCCGGCAACATTACTTCGGCTAAGAGCTTCGGGCCGAATTATCTGATCAAAGACGGGGCGAAGCTTGTTCAGACGTGGCGTGATGTCATCGAGGAATTGCCCGCCGATATGAAAGCTACAATTCTATCCGCCGAACGTGGAGAAAGCCGTATCAAGCAAGTCGTTATCGACGAGGTGGCTTTGTCGGAGTCAGAGCGAAGAGTCCTGAAGATGCTCGGCACGGATGACGGCGTTCACATCGATCAATTGATATCCAGGTCCGGCTTGAGTCTGGGTGAATTAATGGGCGCGTTGTTGCAGCTCGAGATGAGCGATCGAATCAGGCAATTGCCGGGAAAGACTTTTGTGAGGAGGATGTAGTGCGATGAGTTTCAAACCGTCTCGGGTGTGAAATGACTTTGTGCGGCTTTATTCAGGAGGTTAGTCCGTATGTCTCAATCTAGAAAGCACCATTTTAACGTCGAAGAGTACTACCGCCTGGCTGAAGCCGGTATCCTCTCTCAGGACGATCGCGTTGAGTTGATCGAGGGAGAGATCATTGAGATGGGTCCGATTGACAGCCAGCACGCCGGAACTGTATGTCGGTCAAACGCCTTTACTAGTAGCAAGCTTGGCGTCACTGTGATTGTCAGCGTGCACAATCCGGTTCGACTCAATGACTTCTCTGAACCTCAGCCGGACCTCGCCTTGCTCAAACCGCGAAAGGACTTCTACGCCAACTCGCACCCGGCGCCTGAGGATGTATTAGTGGTGATCGAAGTAGCCGACACCTCCGTCGATTACGATCGCAATGTGAAGCTACCGCTGTATGCGCGCGCGGGCATACCGGAAGCGTGGTTGATGATATTGCCGAAAGACGTCATCGAAGTTCACTTACAGCCGAAGGATGGAAAGTATCAAAAAGTTCAACGACTGAAGCGGGGCAAGACGCTGGTATCGCCTACAATCCCGACTTTCTCGTGCAAAGTTGAAGACCTCCTGGGGTGATGGCCCGTAGAGAAAACTCGATCGTTTGCAGCGTGCCGACATAGTCAAAGGACTCAAGTCCGGCTCAAATCGATGCTAAATTTAGAGCGATGAACGACGCATTGGTGCGGTCCGCAATTCGACCTGAGCCGCAGTAGCCATGCTTGACAGTTCAAAACTCCCGCCTGTACAGTCGCCAGTTTGGATGTCCCTTAAGAAGGCGTCTGAGGCAGTTCGCTTCATCGGTCGGTAAGATCAGCGCGTTTAGTTGGTATTTATGAACCTGATAATCGTAGAGTCGCCATCCAAGGCGAAAACAATTGAAAAGTATCTGAAAGAGATCAGCCCGGCGGGTGATTTTATCGTGCGCGCTTCGGTGGGTCACGTGCGAGATCTTCCCAAGTCCAACAAAAAAGCGATCGACATTCCTGCCGGCTTCGTGCCCCACTATGAGATCACAAAGGGGAGAGAGAAAGTTATCGACGAGCTTTCCAGGCTAGCTGAAAAATCTGACGAAGTCTTTCTGGCTACCGACCCTGACCGCGAGGGTGAGGCGATCAGCTGGCATATCCAGGAACTACTCGAGAAAAGAAATGGGGGCTCATTGCCTCGAGGAAGTAAGATCCACTTCTCGCGAGTAGCGTTCTATGAGATCACAAAAGAGGCGCTCAAAGAGGCGATCAAGCATCCCCGGTCTGTAGACGTCAACCTCGTTAAAGCACAGGAAGCTCGGCGCGTTCTTGACCGGCTGGTTGGCTATGACCTGTCGGGCCTTATATGGAAAAAGGTGCGCTATGGTTTGTCTGCGGGACGCGTGCAGTCGCCTGCTCTACGTCTGATCTGCGAGCGTGAACGCGAAATAAGAGCGTTCATTCCCGAAGAGTTCTGGGTTATCGCCGGCGATTTTGAAACGCAGAGCGGCGAGAAGCTAACTCTGGTCTGTGTTGAAGAGCCGGGAAACGAAAAGGATGCTGACGGCATAATCCAGGCAGCCAGAACGAACAGTTGGACGGTCAAAGACATCAATGAGTCGGAAGCAAAGCGCTCACCTCGCCCGCCTTTTACAACTTCGACGCTGCAGCAAACAGCGAGTTCCAGGCTCGGTTATTCGCCCAAGCGGACTATGATAGTCGCACAAAAGCTTTATGAAGCTGGGCATATCACCTACATGCGAACCGATTCGACTACGCTTTCAAGTCAGGCGGTAGAAGCTATCAGTGGTTATGTCAATAAGAAGTTTGGCAACAGCTATCTTCAGCTTCGAACCTACAAAACAAAAGTCAAAAACGCTCAAGAAGCGCATGAAGCCATCAGGCCAACTCAACTCGACAAAACTGGAGCAGGTTCAACTCCGGAACAAAAAAATCTTTACAAACTGATCTGGCAGAGGACCATCGCAAGCCAAATGGCGGATGCCAGGCTAATGAGGACCAAGATTATTGGTGCCTGTGCCGGAACTCCTGACTTTGCCGCTACCGGTTCCCGGGTTGTTTTTGATGGCTGGCTAAAGGCTGATCCAGACGCTCGCGGTGACGATGTCCAACTGCCTAAAGTAACTGCCGGCGAGTCACTTAAACTCCTCGATGTGCTCGGTACTCAAAAGTTTACTCGACCGCCAGGCAGATACAGTGAAGCGGGTCTGGTCAAGGCCCTGGAAGAGCGTGGTATCGGACGACCATCAACATACGCAAGCATCATCTCAACCCTCGGCGATAGAGGGTATGTGGAGAAGGAAGGCCGCGCCCTCAAGCCTACGGACACGGGCGAAGTCGTCTCTCAGTTCCTGGAGGACAATTTCACCAGTTATATTTCAGACACTTTCACAGCGGAAATGGAGAATGAACTGGATGAAATTGCTGCCGGCGAACGAGACTATGTCAAAACGCTTTCTGATTTTTATGGCCCGTTTTCTACCGACGTAAAATCCAAAGAAGGCATGAAGAAGCAAACGACGTTTGGCGAAGCGGATGCCAAACACAAGTGTCCGACGTGCGGCGCTCCTATGCTCGTCAAGCTCGGTCGCGGCGGGAAGTTTCTCTCGTGTTCTACTTACCCTGATTGCCAGGGCGCCCTGACAATCGAAGGGGTTGAAATAAACGCGGACAAACCCATTGCCAATCATCCCGATACGGGCGAGCCGATCTATGTTAAGACCGGGCGGTTTGGACCATATCTCCAGCTCGGGGAGAAAGTAAAAGGTTCAAAAAACAAGCCTAGGATGGCGAGCATTCCCAGGGACATGGATCCAGCGAACGTCACTCTGGAAATGGCTCTGAAGTATCTCAGCATACCCCGGACGCTTGGAAATCACCCGGAGACCGGCGCTCCAGTGATAGCCAACAATGGACGCTTTGGCCCTTACGTTTCACACAATGGTGAATTTCGTTCCATCAAATTACCCGATGATGTCTATACGATCCAGTTACCGAGAGCGCTCGAGCTTCTGGCCCAGGAAAAGAAATCTCGCTTCCACAAAAAAGAGAAGTAAAGAATGTGAGGCGCAGAGAACGCAAGGTGCGCGAGCCGGAGCCAGACGCCTTCGCGATTCACTCTTCGATGGCTTGACCTGAGCCGTTTCCCCATTTAGTGAAGTCTAGTCCGCGCGAGGAGAATCTAACGACGAAACCCAGAACACCGAGTCGCGACAAGACACGGCGTGCGTCCGACGAAAAGACTCACACTAAAGCCGCCGGCGAAAAGTGCGAGAACTGCGGCTCGCCGATGGTCAAGAAGTTCGGGCGTTTCGGAGAGTTCCTCGCTTGCGCAAACTACCCCGAATGCAAAACGACTCGCGAACTGCCGAAGGCAAACGCCGAAGCGGGCGAAGAAGCTCAGACCGAAGCGGTGCAGGAAACGTGCGAGAATTGCGGCAGGCCGATGATATTGAAGCGCGGGCGCTTCGGGCAGTTCATCGCCTGCACTGGTTATCCCGACTGTAAGACGACTCGCAAAACTCAAAAGGACGACAAGTTCGTAGCGCCCGACGTCGCGCTCGAAGAGCACTGCCCACAATGCAGCAGCAACCTCGTGATCAAGCAGGGGAGATACGGACCTTTCACCGCTTGCTCGAATTATCCGAGATGCAAATACGTCAAGCAGGAGACAACCGGAGTGAGCTGCCCGGAATGTGGGACGGGAGAGATCGTCGAGAAAAAGAGCAAGCGCGGCGCCTTCTATTCTTGCTCGAGGTATCCAGCCTGTAGGTGCACGATGCGTGACAAACCGGTCCCGCAATCCTGCCCAACGTGCGGCGCTCGTTACGTGGTTGAGAAGACAAGTGAAGCAGGTTCACGTGAGCTGCAATGCAGCGCGCAAGCCTGCGAGTACAAAGAGGCATTGCTGGCCCGCGGCGCTGATACGGAAGATAGCCCGTCGTGATTGACAGCTTGAACGTTACTCAACCCTCGGCGGACCTTGGCTGATTCGCGCGCGCAGTTCATCAGCCGAAAAAGTCCACTTGCTCTCCAGCCACCAGGTTGCGCCTGCTTTCAGATACGGCCGAACTTTCTTCACTGCTCCTGCTCGATTGGTCCCTGATGTCTCGCCGCCCGCGATAATGTCAAAAGGAGAATCTGACTGCCGGTGCTCGTCGACAAAGCGCTTCAGTTCCTTAATCTCGGATGCAGTCATTCGGCTCATGCTCTTGTATTTCTGTGGAATGATTCCGTCCCATCTGAGTGCGCGTTCCATTGATTTTGGTTTCTGCCAAACGCCCGGAACCCAGATCGGAATTCTCGGAGACTGAACCGGCGGCGGTATCATAGTCATCTCCTTAACTTGATGATGTTGCCCGCTGAAGCTGAACGGTTTGCCGGTCCAAAGTCCAGTCAGCACGGCTAGCCCTTCATCCAGAAGCTGCGCGCGCACCTTCAGATCCATCGGCTCGCCGACTTTGAAGAACCCTCCATCGTCTTCGGCGGCGCCAAGGCCAACGCCGAGTATCAACCGTCCTTTTGAGAGATGATCGATGCTCAAGGTTTCCCGAGCGACCTTCCACGGACGCCGTCGCGGCAGCGGCGTTATCAGCGTCCCAATCCGGAGACGTTCAGAACGCATTGCCATCACCGCGAGGCCCACCCACGGATCAAAAAAGTCGAAGTCGGGAAAGTCTTTGGCCGCGATCGCCATAGCGTCCGAGATGAAGAGCCCATCCCAGCCGGCGGTCTCGGCTTCTTCAGTGAGATCGCCCAACGTTCTCAAGTCCCAGCCATCTACGACGAACCCGTATTGCATATGCGCTCCTCTTCAGGAGTCCGACAAACTTCAGTTTGTCGATGATCCTGGCGAATGCATTCCGATCGAATAAACGACAAACTGAAGTTTGTCGGACATCCCTCAGTCTGCGCCTGGCTCACATCCGATAGAATACTGAAACCTGCGCAGACTAGACAGTCTACGCTACAGAGACAGACACCTCGTGTCATATTTGAAAAATCTCTTTGCCACAACAAACCGGTACGCGCATTCCTGCATCAAAGCCGCTCTGCTTTACAACGCGAGCGGGGCTGCTGTACCCTTTTGTTCCGAGGCGAAGGGCTCCTATCATTTAACCTTACAACCGGTGAGGAATCGCAATGCCGTTCAATAAGTTCAAATCGTCGGGTCGCGGATTCGCCCTCTCTCCCAACTGGCTTCAGGAGTTTTTTCGCCGCTACAACTTCCTGGCGTTAGTAGCGCTGTCGGTCATCGCCGGAATCATGTTTGGCGCTACGGTCGCCTATCAGGCAAGCATGACCGAGCAGGCCCAGGAGGTCGCCGGGCTGGCGAATTATCGCCCTAATCTGGTCACCCGAGTGCTGGCTGAGGACGGCAAAACCGTGGTTGGTGAGTTCTCGCTCGAGCGCAGGATCCCGGTAACTTACGAACAGATACCGGAGACGATGAAGAACGCGATCTTTGCTATCGAGGACGACCGCTTCTTTCAGCATATCGGCATTGATCCAATTCGCATTGCGACCGCGGCGATGAAGAACATCATCAAGAGCCGCAAAGCGGAAGGCGCGTCGACGCTAACTCAACAGCTTGCCCGTTCTCTGTACCTGTCTTCTGAGAAGACTTACACAAGAAAGATAAAAGAGATCCTGTTTGCGTTGCAGATAGAGCGCTACTACACCAAAGAACAGATCATGGAGATGTACTGCAACTACATCTTCCTTGGCGGCGGAGCTTACGGCTTTGAAGCTGCGGCGCAGTATTATTTCTCAAAACCGCTCAAGGATCTCACGCTTGAAGAGTACGCGTTGCTGGCCGGGCTTCCAAAGGCGCCGAGCCTGTACTCGCCGACCCGCGATGAGAAAGCCGCGCTCGATCGCCGGAATGTAGTGCTCTATCGAATGCACGAAGAAGGCTACATCAGTGATGATGAGTACAGTCGCGCGCGCCAGACAAAGATCAATCTGAACGTCAGCCCGCCGCAGAACGCCAACAACTCGATCTTTGGCTACTTCGTCGAATCCGTGCGTCAGGAATCGGAGGAGACCTTCGGCACCTGGCAGACGCAGACCGGTGGAATGAACATCTACACGACGATCGATCCGGTCGCCCAGCGCGAAGCGGTGCGTTCGGTGAGAAAGGGCTTGCACGCCTACGAGGACCGCCACGGCAAGAAGTGGCGCGGCAAGCTGACGAACCTCCTGGATCAGAAGCCTCCGGTTGACGTCTCCCATTATTCGCATCCTGATTGGATGGGCGACTACGCCGCGGGTGAGTACATCTACGGCGTTGTGATGAATGTGACCGGGGCGAACGCGGATGTCCGGTTCGGCGACTACAAAGCAACGCTTACAGAGGCCGGAACCAAGTGGGCCGGTGGCTCTCCGTCGAAGTTGCTCCGCAAAGGCGACCTCGCGGTCTTCAAAGTCAACAAGGCAGAAAACGAAAAGAAGGTGCTCGATGTCTCGCTGGACCAGTTGCCCTCGGTCGATGGTTCCTTGATATGTCTCGAATCAAAGACCGGCGACGTAAAGGCGATGGTTGGCGGTTACGACTTCGCAACTCGCAAGTTCAACAACGCCACTCAAGCTGAACGTCAGACCGGTTCGTGTTTCAAGCCTTTCATCTACGCGGCAGCGGTCGAAAACGGGTTCACTCCGGACACAGTCGTCAGCGCGGAGCCTTTCGTCGATCCGGGAACCGGTTGGTCGCCGAGCAACTATGACGGATCTTCCGGCGGAGGAATGCTTCCGCTCAGAAGCGCGCTTCAACAATCTTTAAACGTAGTCGCGGTGCGGCTGCTCTCGATAGTCGGAGTGGACAAAGGCGCGGACATCGTCAAGCGCTTCGGTTTGTCCAACCCGATGAAGCGCGTGCTGCCTTCGGCTCTCGGAGCTACTGAAGAACCGCTGATCGATATGGTCAGCGCGTATTCGGCTTTCTCGAATCAGGGAGTGCGCGTCAAACCGCACTTGATCAGACGCGTCACGGACGCCGACGGCAATACTAAGCAGGAGTGGAAAGCTGAATCATCCAAAGTGATTTCGCCGTGGGTAGCCGCTCAAATGCAGGACATGATGCGCGGTGTCGTCACCGGCGGAACCGCGGCTTCGATGATGGCGAATAAAGAGCTCGCCAAACGAATGATCTGCGGCAAGACCGGCACCGTAAACGATTTCACCGATGCGTGGTTTATCGGCTACACGCCGACGTTTACTACGGGCGTATGGATCGGCTATCCAGGCTTGAAGAAGACTCTCGGGAACAAAGAGGCGGGTTCGGTAGCCGCGCTGCCGATGTGGATCCACTTCATGGAGAAGTTCCTGAAGGACAAACCCAACGATCAGTTCCCCAAGAACGTTGCGCCCGACAAGGAAGTCCTCGCTCGAAGAGCTGAAGCTGAACGCTCGATCCGGGAAGCGCAGGCTAAGGAAGCTGCAAACGCGAGCGACGAAATGAGCGACAAGGCGAAACAGGCCGGCCAGGACGAAGAGGCGCCACCTAAGGAACGTCCTGTGCCTAAACTTAATGAACCCGATGCGGCGCCCAGGCCCCCTCGCTCTGAGAGGCCTCGATCCGAGGCTGACCGCGATACATTCCGTCCGCCGCCGGAGATCAAGCACAACGACAAGGGTACCGACAAAGACGAGAAAAAGAAGCGCGGCAAGAACGGATAAGAGATTTCCGATTTCCGATTGGCGATTTCCGATTGCGAAATAACGATGTGACCTGGTGATCGGGAATCGACAATCGGCAATCGCCAATCGGAAATGTTTTTCATAATCCTCATCATCGTCATCGCAATTGCGCTCACCTACGCTTTCAGAAGTCAGCAGGGCCTCAATCGCAACGAGCGACTCTATCTGAAGCGTCGAGGCTACCAGCCTCCAGCCGAAGTTGAAGAACGCCCGCAGGTTTCAAAAGACGCACCCCTATTCAGCGCGATCGAATCCCTCTCGGATGTGTCGGCTTTTGCTCGCCAGCGCGCCGCGGAAGATCTCGCTCGAATGTGCGAATCAGGGCGGCGCGATCCACGAATGCTGTCGGCGTTGATCGCGGCGCTCGAGGATAACGATGCCTCGGTGCGTGCCGGGGTGGTATCTGCTTTGGGCAAGCTCGGCGATCCGGCGTCAGTCGCGCCGCTGAAATCGAGGATGGAAGTCGAAGAATCAATTCACGTGAGAGCTTTGTTGCAACAAGCGATTGAACGACTGGCTGCCGACTCCATTTGATCTCACAACCGCAATAACTCCCGTTTGCGGCTCTGTGATAAACTCACACCCGCAACGCCACTGCGACCACGATACTCTGGAGGCTTCAATGGGTCACAAGACAACTGCTCTTACAATTCTGCTAGTAGGCTCGATTACCTTAGCGGGACCTCCTCTTCCTTCCGTGCCGTCATCGTCACGCCCAGTCGCCTGGACTGCGGCAACGCAAAAGAGCAAGGAAAAGGACAAGAAAGGCCAACAGCAAATGAGCAGCGCCGAGGTCGAGCGCGAAACCGGTCGTCGCGCGTTGCGCCGCGGAGAGGCAGGCGAGGCGCTGATTCATCTCGAAAACGCCCTCAGGCTGTACAAGGGCGGGGACAAATGGGGAGAGGCTGCTACGCATGACTTGCTCGGTGACCTCTACGATCAGCAGGGACGTTATGGCCTGGCGCTCGAACATTTTCAAAGCGCGCTCAAAATCTACACAGACACAAAGCACGCCGAATACAACGTCAACCTCATGCTTGCCAAGATAGGGAATATGTATTACCGGCAAGGTGACTTTCCGGCAGCCCGCGCCGCTTATGACCGGATGGAAGTCAAGAAGCCCGGCAGCAAGGCGAAGGGATTGCTCGGCGCATTGGGTGGCGTCGCCGTCGGACAAACGTCGGACAATAGAGGCGTAGAAATCGGCGCCCCAACAGTGGGAAGCGCACTCTCCGCAAAAGAAATATTCGACCATTACCGAAAGACGATCATCTACGCCGGGTATGAGATCGGGCTCGGGCGCGTCGACTATCGGGCCGGCAATCTCAAGGATGCCAAAGATCATTTCGAGCATGCCTTGTCGGCAACCAAGAGCAACCTTCCGGGCATAGGCAATCTCGGACAGACGCGTCGATTCCGCATCGCTGCGCGGACAAGTCTCGGTGATGTAGCTCTCAAGCAAGGCAGCTTCAAGGACGCAGTCGATATCTTCGAGGATGCTTCCAAAGAAGCCAGGAAAGAAAAGCGGCTTGATTTGATGTGGCCCGCCGAGAGAGGACTGGGGCGGAGTCTCTGGCTGCTGGCCTCGGAAGAAAAGGACGCGAGGAAAAAGGAAAAGCTGCGGACCGAGGCGTTCAGAGCTTATGACGCCGCGCTCGAAAGCATCGAGGAACTGCGCGCGGGCAGCGTGCGCGCCGATGAAGCGCACACGAGTTTCCTTGCCACTACCAAAGATGTGTTTGACGAAGCGTCCAGCGCGCTCGCAGAGATGGCGCTGATGTCTGCGCAGCCGGCGTCGAGCAAAGCCTTTGAAGGACCGGCGCTCGATTATGCGGCGAAGGCGTTCGAGATCGTCGAGCGCGGCCGCGCCCGCTCGCTGCTCGACTTGCTCGGCGAGACGGGCACTAACATTCGGGAAGGAGTGCCGCCCGAACTCTTCAAACGCAAACAGGAGAATCTCGATCAGCAGGCCCTCGTCGCACAGTTGTTGATGGGCGTCGCCCTGTCAGACAAGCCGCTGTCGGTAGAGGGGCTGGAGAAGGCGGCTGACAGGCTTCAGATTGAAGAGGCAGCTATTGAAAACCAGATTCGCGCCGAGAGCCCGCGCTACAAAACTCTGACTTCGACACAACCTTTGACGCTCGCACAAGCGCAACAGCAAGTGCTTGATGACGCGACCGCGTTGCTGGAATACAGCCTCGGCACGGAAGCGTCGTACCTCTGGGTGGTGACAAAGACCACGGTCAGGGTCTTCAAGCTGCCTGCGCGCGATGAACTCAACACACAAGCCGACGACCTCAGGCGACAGATTCTGCCGCCCGATACCGGTCGTTCTCTCCTCGAACTTACTCCCGATGACAAGCAGCGTGGGCTGGCGGTGCGACGACGCGTAGTCGGCGGGTCGGCGGCCGCGTTCACCGCCGCGTCGCATAAGCTCTACAAGAGCATCCTGGAACCCGCCATCGCGATGGTAGGAGCGCGGCGATTGCTGATCGTCGCCGACGGCACACTCTCGTTCGTTCCATTCGACGCGCTCGTGACGGCGCCAGGCGGCACGGACTATTCGACTCTGCCCTACCTCGTTAAGACAAACGAAACCGTCTACGCACCTTCGGCGTCGGTGATCGATGCGGTGCGCCGGCAAGCCTCCGGCAACGCGGCCGCGACTTCGCCGGCGATACTGTTGATCGCCGATCCGATCTTCGACCTGAGCGATGAACGTGCGAAGAATCTTGCCCCGGGGACTAGAACGGCGGCCGATGCCGTGCGCGGTCTCTTTGTAACGAGCGCTGCCGGAGACGTGGCAGGTATCGAAAAAGAGATTCCGGCCAACTTCGTGATCAAGCGGCTCAAGGGCACTCGCGACGAAGCCGATGAGATTGAGCGAACTGCCAGGACCGCCGGCTTGCGAGCGGAGAAGTGGCTCGATCTCGACGCCAGCGAAGCTAACGCTCACGAGCGCGACCTGAAATCGTATTCCATTGTTCACATAGCGACGCACGGATTTCTGGATGCAAAGCACCCGCAGTTCTCGGGCGTGGTGCTCTCGCTAGTCGGCAACAAAGGAGGACAGGACGGCTTCCTCCGCACGGAAGAAATCTTCAACCTGCGGCTCGGTTCGCCTCTGGTGATGCTGTCGGCGTGCGAGACGGGTCTTGGAAAAGAGAAGCGCGGGGAAGGTGTGATGGGACTCACACGCGGTTTCATGTACGCCGGTGCGCCGTCGGTGGGTGTCAGCCTGTGGTCGGTTGATGACACGTCGACCGCGTTGTTGATGTCCGACTTCTACAAGTTTCTGTTTAGGAAGGACGGTCCCAGGGCCGCCGGATCATTGCGCGCCGCGCGACTGAATATGATTGCCGCGCGAACGTATAGCTCGCCTTACTACTGGGCGCCTTTTGTGATGGTGGGCGACTGGCGATGAGTTAAATCAACGCAGCCACTAAGACGACTCAGGGCGTCAATTGGAGTCGCGGCCTCTTCAATTGAACTCACCGACTTCCAGTTGATATTGCTGCTCCGTCAATTGAGAATGCGGGCTTTTCAATTGAGAAGATCGTTTTAGCAATTGAGATCGCGATCTTTCAATTGAGAAACCATTTTTGCAATTGAGATGCCGTCTTTACAATTAAGAAAATCGTTTTTTCAATTGAGCAAATCACTACTTCAACTGAGATTGCGATCTGTTCAATGAGAAAGCCGTTCCCTCAGTTGAAATCGAAGTCTTTTCAATTGAGATTCCCGCGGTGTTAGCTTGAGATACGGATTCTACAACCCGGAAAGTCACTGCGTTACAACAATTTAGCACGGATTTCCTAACCGCTAACAAAGGAAGGTAACGAGCGATTAGAATTCGACGAACTCTTCAGGGTAGTGTGTCAGATCGAGCTTCTCTTCATCAGGTATAGGCCTGATTCCCCACTGCTGCATCGCCAAAGCCCCAAACAGAATCTCGATTGGCTTGCCGTCCTCATCTTTCCCGATCTCCTGTATCACTAGCGCATAAGTTGAAATTGCATGGCCCTCTATGTCAGCGTGAAGAACCGCTTCTGTGTTTGTCTCTTTGACTCCTCCACCGAGAGCGGTCCGCATTGTGCGCGGCGTCGGAGATGTCTGCAGGAGCTGGGCGACCGAAGGAGTAACATAAGTGTTGCGAGCTCTTGTATCGAACAGGGTCCAATACTTTTGCCCGTCAACTGCAATCATTTGTCGTATTCTTTTCATTGCTGAGACAACTGTAGATACGCTGAGACTCACGTCCACTCGACAACATCCTTTGGGGCGCCGTCAATTACACGTTAGGATGGCTCAACTGACCCCTAACGCGGTTCTCAGTCGTGCTAGGTCGCGTTCGCATGTAATCGCTTCTGCTCGCTGCGTCTTTCCTTAATGAATCCTCTCAGTCTCTTAATGTCTACCTGTCTTGCTAGATCGCGTGCTTCTGCTTTATTGATACTCTTGACGAAGGAAAAGAGATCAGCGTATCCCAATTCATTGATAAGCCGTTCAAGAATTCGTCTAGGTGCAATTTTCGCAGCCACTGCTACTTCGAAGTCCAACGTTCGTAGAAGCCTTTGTTGCAGTGTTTTTGGCCGATCAAAAAAAATCACCTCTATCGTTGGGACGAGAGGGACGATAATGAAGCCAACTTCAAAAGCGCGCCAAGAGAAGTAATCTTTCAATGACAGCAATTGCTCCTCAACCTGATATTCGGTAGTCGTATCTGCATCGAATACTAGCGCCGTAGGCTCGCGTAGCTTCACTAATATCTTCCGTGCTATTGGACGCGCCGCATCTCGCCCGTTTGCTATTACAATATCAAAGCTTGCCTTGAGGTCGTGTAACAGCAATTCCAAAAGCAATGCGTCGGACTGCCCCTCTACTACTACGTGTGTCATCATGGTAAAGCCCCCAACGGGAAAAGTGGTAAGCCATGCTCAATTGCGTATTGTAGTTTTTGCTCAAGGCCGCTCTTCATTGCATTGGGATTTAGTGCAATTTCCAGGTCGGCCTTATTCCAAAGAAGCACATTCAGGGGAGATGCAAATTGCGCAAAGACCTCAACGGGAAGCGTAAAATCCTTCGTGCTAAAAGTATTCCCATTGTTCCGGGAGGCCGTCCTTCTAGGCGAAGACGCAATTTGGCAAAGGCTTCTATCGCTGCTGCTTCAGACAAGTCCTTACTCTCAACCAAAAATGCGCGCTCACCCAAGTACACTACACCATCGATCTGCTCCAGCGTACCAAACTTTTGAGGATAGGTGACCTCATATGGATACTGAACTCGTAATCCTCCGATCTCAAACGCGCGGATCACTAAATAGTCGAAAGCTCTCCCGGGAGGCCAACCTGGTACTGGAGTTTTCGGTTCGGATTTTATCTTATTCCAGATATTTACAACTCGGCGCTCATCCCAACCTTCCGCTAGCGCCCGGTAATCATAAGCAATTTTCTTTGGCTTTGCTGGCATCGGGATTCAGAGGAGCATACAGTCCCTGATTTGACGAGGCAAGGCATTTTCTAACGAACAAATCTTGATAAGCTCCATTCGGTGCGCGCAAACTGTTTGACGAAAATATGTTGCGTCCTAAAGCTTGTTCTCACCCCGTACATAATACTTGAAAGCCATCTTTGCAAGCTTCCAGATCTTTCCCCACTCGATGTCGCCCTGCTCACCTCGTACCCGGTCGACTATCAAGCTGCGCAAGTAACGCCCTTCTCGCATGAACATGAAGCGTTTTGCGTAAGGTCTCGCAATCTCAAAGAAGCGGAAGTCTGGATCGACCTGCGTGCCGATGCCTTCAAGCGTCATCACCGCTCGGACGATGTATGTAAAGCTTGCGGGAATCTTGAACGGGAACTCGTAGATCACGTGAGCCATGTCGAACATCAGCGCCTTGAAGTTCACGTCGCCCAACCGGATCCCAAGGTAGCGGTTGAACAGGTCTTCGATGATCGGCTTGAAGCGCGTTTCGTCTTCGGGCGACAGTTCGATAAAGCCCAAACGAACCAGATCGTCGACCAGTCCATGCACATCGCGCTCGACGACATGAAAGAAAGCATTGATGAGATTGGATTGAAGCCGTACGTCGAGCCGCCCAACCATGCCGAAGTCGAAAAACGCCAGACGCCCGTCGGCCATCACTCGGAGATTTCCAGGATGGGGATCGGCGTGAAAGAATCCGTCTTCCAGAAGCTGTTTGAGGTAGGTTCGTGTGAGCAGCGTCACTACGTCGTGCGGGTTGTGCCCGGCGGCGGTGAGCCCTTCGGTGTCGACGACTTTCTGGCCGTCGATGAATTCCATCACGATCACGCGGCGGGTCGAGAATATGTTGTAGATCTGCGGAACATAAACCTCTTTCCATCGGGAGAAGTTGGCCCGAAATGTTTCTGCATTGCGCGCTTCCTGCTCGTAGTCCATCTCTTCGTGGATCGTCGTGTGAAACGCGTCGAGCGTTCCCTGCCAATCAACGCCGCGCACAAGGTTCGGATAACGCTCGAGCCGGCGAGCGATGCGACGCAGCACGTGTATGTCGAACCCGATTTGATCGTGAATCCCCGGCCGCTGAACCTTGATCGCGACCACCTGGCCCGTGCGCAACCTTGCGCGATGAACCTGTCCGAGACTCGCCGCTGCGATCGGAGTGTCTTCGAAGTCATCAAAGATGTCTTCGAGTTTGACGCGAAGCTCGCTCTCGATGATTGCCCGGGCTTGCTGGGTGGGAAAGTGCGGCACCTCGTCCTGGAGCTTAGCGAGTTCCTGAATGTATTCGACCGGCAGCACGTCCGCTCGTGTGGCCAGAGCCTGACCGGTCTTGATGAAGGTCGGGCCCAGGCGAATGAGCTTCTCGCGCAGCAGCGCGCCCTCTTCATGACGCAGGTCGGCCTCCGGAAGTGTTTTGAATCGCCAGCCGCGTGAGTTGAGCAAAACGCGCAACAGGAACAGAAAGACCGAAGACATCACTCGCGCCATCCGCAAATAGCCTCGCAAGCCGATCTTCGGAAGAGGCTGAGGCGAGACGGCTGGCGCAGCTATTCGAGCTATCCGAGAGCCTTGCGAATCTGGTTTGTGAACCGGCGGTAACGGGTTTCCCGGCCGTTTGGATGTGATTGAGACTGGCCCTGCGCTTTGTTCGATATCCGGCATTATCGGTATGTACGACGTTTGAGTCTGCTACGTTGCCGACGAAATTCTAGCACAGGCAAAGCGAGTGCAGGATGTTCGATGCGCCTGGCAGTCCTCGGCGTCCTTAGCGCCCTTGTATGTTCAGTAAGTGTTTGATAGTGAACTCCAGTGTCAACAAGCTCGGCGTGGTAGATCGATCGCGTCCTGGTCATCATAGACCGTCGCAGAGCGCTGATCGCCACGCCGTCCTAAAGTAACTCGAACAG
>WNFR01000098.1_pt1 | contig 82384 bp, 77 predicted proteins | sample 5400221 | NCBI WGS metagenome assembly WNFR01 (sample SAMN13153357, study PRJNA577476) | soil metagenome | isolation source: 40 cm soil under Madrone tree | place: USA:California | collected 2016-06-14
AACGCGTACAATTACGGCAGGCGTCTCAAAACCCTGAAGGGCCTCACACCCTACGAATTCATCGTCAAAATGTGGACAAAGGAGCCAGAACGATTCAGACTAGATCCAATCCATCAAATGCCGGGACTAAACACCTAGACCTTAACGGATTTTAACGATATCGATCGGCGTGATGAGGGACACGCCAGCAACTTTGTTTCGCGCCGCCATGGGCGCCCGGACCATCCCGCGCGTGGTCATGGTTGCCATGCTGCTGGCGACGGCGGGCGGGCTCGGCGGTTGCGCCAACAGCGGTGGCGCCAGCAACGCCTTTGCGATGGTCAATTCCACCGGCAGCACTCCGGGTCCCACGGTGACGTTCGAATCGATCGATGGTCCGCCGCCGCAGGTGTTCGAGCGGATGGTGAGCATGCTCGACAGCGAATCCAAGCTTCGCAACCTGGCGATCGTTTCCCGCGAGGGCACCGCCTCGTACCGCGTGCGCAGCTATCTCTCGGCCCAAATTGTCCGCGGCCGCACGACGATCGCCTGGGTCTGGGACGTCTATGACCGCGACCAGCAGCGCGCGCTGCGGCTTGCCGGCGAAGAGCCGGCCAGCGGCAAGGCCGGGCGCGACGCCTGGACCGCGGCGGACGACCTGGTGTTGCGGAAAATCGCGCAAGCAGGCCTTAGCGGCCTTTCCGGCTTGATCAACGGAACGGTGCCGGCGGATGCGCCCCAGCCCGCCCCCACGCCGGACAAACGGGGGCCCGCGGTCGCAAGCGCGGACGAGCCTCCGCCCGCCGCGGAAACATTCGCCGTGCTCGGATACAGCGCCCGTTAACGTAAAATAGTCTGTGGCGGCCGATTTTGCGCAGGAAAACCCGAGTGTATGGGTTGCCAGCCGCGCCGGCTCCTTGATATCACCTCGCCCAGCGAAACGCGCCGGTTCCAATAGATTTTCGAGATGCTGAACGTCGTATCCAGCAAGGCGCGGGGAGAAGCGTCGATGTCGGCCAAGAACGGCTCCATCAAGCTTGTCGCCGGCAATTCCAACCCTGCCTTGGCGCGGGAAATCGCCGACTGGCTGCACCTCCCCATGACCAAGGCCATCGTCCGCCGTTTCGCGGACATGGAAATCTTTGTCGAAATCCAGGAAAACGTCCGCGGCTCGGACGTGTTCGTGATCCAGTCGACCTCGTTTCCGGCCAACGACCATTTGATGGAATTGCTGATCATCACCGACGCGCTGCGTCGGGCCTCGGCGCGCCGCATCACCGCAGTGGTGCCGTATTTCGGTTATGCAAGGCAGGATCGCAAGGCGGGCCCGCGCACGCCGATCTCGGCCAAGCTCGTCGCCAACCTGATCACGCATGCCGGCGCCGACCGCGTCATGACGCTCGATCTGCACGCCGGCCAGATTCAAGGCTTCTTCGACATTCCGACCGACAATCTCTACGCCTCGCCGGTGATGGTGCGCGATATCCGCGAGCGCTTCGACCTCACCAACGTGATGGTGGTGTCGCCCGACGTCGGCGGCGTGGTGCGCGCGCGCAGCCTTGCCAAGCGCATCAACGCGCCGCTCGCGATCATCGACAAGCGCCGCGAACGCGCCGGCGACTCCGAGGTCATGAACGTGATCGGCGACGTCGCCGGCTATACCTGCATCCTGGTCGATGACATTGTGGACTCCGGCGGCACGCTGGTGAACGCCGCCGACGCGCTGCTCGCCAACGGCGCGAAGGAAGTCTACGCCTACATCACCCACGGCGTGCTCTCCGGCGGCGCCGCCGCCCGCATCATGGGCTCGCGGTTGAAGGAATTGGTCATCACCGATTCGATTCAGCCGACCGAAGCCGTGCACAAGACCCCCAACATCCGCACCCTCTCGATCGCCTCCCTGATCGCCGAAGCGATCGGCCGCACCGCTTCGGAAGAGTCGGTGTCGAGTCTGTTCGATTAGAACGCGGACGGTTGCCACGTTATTGTGGAGCCAATTTGCGGCGCGCCCGTGCTCCGTCAATCGTTACGGATTCAATTTTCAAACAACCAAAGCCGTCATTGCGAGCGCCAGCGAAGCAATCCATCTCGCCGCCTAAAGAAAAGAGTGGATTGCTTCGGAGCTCACGCTCCTCGCAATGACGTGACACACGTCTACCGCCTCGCGGCACGATAGCGCCCGAGTCCTGCATGTATCTTCGTCCCTCGAAAAACAGAGGGCGCAGGGAAAGCCGGGGTGCCCGCTGCACCCGCAGCCTCGCATGCAAAATGAAAAAGCATACGAGTTAGTCACTACAGGTTCACCGGAAAAACCCGGCCTTCCCTGCGCAATGGTTTTAACGGGTTCCTTCGCGCTCTCCTCGGTGACCGGGCCCTATTCGCGAAGCGGAATATTTTTGGAAAGGGGGATGGACAGCCCCGTGACAAAATCGATGTTGATTTGCCCGTCGGGCAAATAACTCAGCCGGCCCTACGCCATGCACACTCGATGCGCTCAGGGATTTGCGCTAGAGCCTTTTCCGTTCCGATTGAATCGGAACGGAGGCTCTACTTCTTTGTTGGACGCGTTTTCTTGACGCGAACCGGTATCCACTTCGCTGGAAAACGCTCTATTCTATTTTGACGCGTTTTCTTGACGCGAACCGGTATCCACTTCGCTGGAAAACGCTCTATTCTATTTTGACGCGCTTTCTTGACGCGAACCGGTATCCACTTCGCTGGAAAACGCTCTATACTTTCGAAGCTTACGGGGTTGGTCGCCATCACGGTTGCTGGAACAAATCGCAGCATCGCCAAGTGGGAGGACGGTCTCAATGCCACGAAAGGGAATCACGGGTCACGACGATTGGGTCGTCACCGAAGCGTTGGCAACCGCACTGATCGCGCTGGAGCAGCTGACGCCGCAACACCAACCGCGCGCGCATATGGAAGATATCAGGAAGCTTTTGGCCGCCGGCTGTCAGCCCGGAACCGTCAACTTGCATTTGGCCCAGGCCAAGTGCCGATTGTTTCCCGACCTCGACCCGGAGACGATCTACCGGGAATATGGTCTCGGCGACGGACAAGGCTGAAGCGATTTGCCAAAGCCGTGTAACCATTAAACTCAAATAGTTGCTACGAGCTAAGTGCCCTTATCAGTAGCACCGCATGACACTGACGGCTTGGTCTTTGCCGTCATACCCACCGGGAACCGTTACGGTCTCCGTGGAGCAACTCTGCACATAGGGTCGTTCAGAAGGCGCGACAGCAGGCGGATATCGATGCGCCCAATCCCAGGGAACATCAGAGGCCTGCGTGTTACGGATATCGCCTGGGATCGGAGGCGGACCATCGACGAAAGGCTCGCCATTCGATGGCCCGGAGGAGAAGTCACCTACGCCCGGCCAGAAAATCCCTACATCATCGTTTCGCCGATGATGCCGGTGCGAGCGGAGGAATGAGTGTCGGGCAATCGAATGGCTCGACGTAAGCCCGCCATGAGGCGCGGCTCCCGACCTGGCAAATGTCTCGTTCGCGGCGAGCATAAGCACTACTACGCTTAGAGACGCGATCAACGCCCCATACATTCTATACGTCATGGCATGCACCAATTCGTTGGTTGCTGAGCAGCACTCCAACGCACGCTAAGCCGGGGCCTTTCGTGCCCGCAAATCAATAATTAATAATTAGTTAAATAGTATTGTTAATCAGCACCCGTCTTCGTGGAACTTAACTTATCAACGGGGCGGCGCTTCGCGCCGCCCCGTTAGCGAAGCCACCCTCTCCCGCAAGGGGAGAGGGAAGAAAAGATCGCGCACTGCCCGCCTTACACAATCCCCGCCGCGACCTGGCCGCGCAGACGTTCGAGGCTGAGCAAGGTGTTGGCGCAGGCCTGCGCGACTTCGACGCCCTTGACCGCAAAATGCTTGCGGAAGAATTCGAGATGCGCGTCGGTCTCGTGGAACTGCTGCGGCGTGAGCACCGCGGAGAATACCGGCACTTCGGTACGCAATTGCACGTCCATCAGCGCCTTGATCACGGTGTCGGCGACGAATTCGTGGCGGTAGATGCCGCCGTCAACCACGAGGCCTGCGGCGACGATTGCCGTGTAGCGGCGCGTCTTGGCGAGCAGTTGGGCGTGCAGCGGGATTTCGAACGAACCCGGCACCTCGAACAGATCGATGCGCGCGGGCTCGATGCCGCGCTCTTCGATTTCGGCAAGGAAGGCCTTGCGGCATTCCTCGACCACCTCGCGGTGCCAGGACGATTGCACGAAGGCGACCCGCTGCGGTTTTGCAAAACGCGGGTGCATGCGGGCCGGAGGATCGTTGACTTGGGAAGATTTAGCTTCGGCAGGTTCTTGCAACATCTGATTCATGGCTTCCTCTTTCAAAGACCAGAATCAGGGCACACGGAACGAGGCACCGCGTAGAGCTTGCGGCGATCGCGACCGTTCTCTTTCATCCGGACTTTAACCGTCGGCTTCGGAATCGCACCGAATCTGCTGACCCTTCTTCTTTCCAAAAAAAGAAGGCGCTCGCGGGCTTGGGCGACTTCGCCCTTACCGCCGGTGGGGAATTTCACCCCGCCCTGAGAACATCAGCCACCCGGTATGAGCGGCCTTTTTCAATTATGGCGAGTAAGCGCCGCGCCAGCAAGGCCTACCCGCACGGGGAATCTGCAGGGTTCCCATGCGCCGGCGTCAGATTCCAAGGGACGACTTTTAAGGTCGCGGCACGCCGTTCCGACTCGCTGCAAGCGAACCCGGCGCACCGGACTCGCAAAACGCGAATCCGATTCCGGTTTGTTCTCATCGCAATCGTTAACGCGAAACCAACAGCTGTGGACGAGCCGCGCTTTGCCTGTGGATGGACTCACCGTGCGGTTGCGCCGATTCCGCAAATCACATCACTTGATTCTGGCAAGCCGTGATCCCAACGAAACGCCGGGCCATCAAGGGACTGCAGTCGGTAGCCGCGTCAATGCGTGCTGGCCCGCCGTGCGCGTATCATCATCGTATCCGAAGTCTGCAAAGGTCGAGACGGCATGTCCTTGCTCGAAGGCATTATTGATTCCCGGAACAACCCGCTCGCGGTGGTCGAGGACATCGCAGCCAATCACAACTGGTCGTTCGAGCGCTCCGGCGAAGACGAGGTGACGATCGTCTCGAAGGGCAGCTGGACCGATTACCAGCTCTCCTTCACCTGGATGAGCGAGATCGAGGCGCTGCATTTGGCCTGCGCCTTCGACATGAAAATTCCGGTGCCCCGACGCACTGAGGTGCAGCGGCTGATCGCGGCGATCAACGAGCAATTGTGGGTCGGGCATTTCGATATCTGGACTCACACCGGCATGATCATGTACCGGCAGGCGCTGCTGCTACCGGACGGCATCACCGCCTCAACCGCGCAATGCGAGAGCATGCTGGTCGGCGCCATCCACGCCTGCGAACGTTATTATCCGGCGCTCCAATTCGTGGTCTGGGCCGGCAAGAGCGCGAGCGAGGCCATGAGTGCGGCGATGTTCGACACCGAAGGCGAGGCGTAGGGGCACGCTCGTCATGCGCGGACTTGACCCGCGCATCCATCGATCTTCAAAAGAGTCTTCGTAAGAAGATGGTTCGGAGTCGTCCCTGCGAGCGCAGGGACCCATACGCCGTGACGTTAGCGTTCAAGCAAAGTGCTTGTCGCCTGTCTTTCGCTTCATTAGAACCGCTGGTGGTTATGGATCCCTGCGCCCAGTGCGCAATTGCGCACCAGGCAGGGACGACGAGAGTATCTTTCGAATGTCCACGCCAGCAGCTTCCACGCAATCGCTCGCACAAATCGCAGCCCCCCTCGTCCTCGCCGGCGCAGGCAAGATGGGCGGGGCGATGCTGTCGGGGTGGCTGGCGCAAGGATTGGAGGCGCGAAGCCTCGTGGTGATCGAGCCGCACCCTTCCGACGAGATAAATGCGCTGGTGAACAAAGGCGTGCGCCTCAATCCGTCGGCCAAGGACGTCGGCGGAGCCCCGACGCTCGTGATCGCGCTCAAGCCGCAAATGTTCCGCGAAGCCGGCGCGACGCTGAAAGCCTTCGCCGGGCCTTCCACGCTCGTGGTCTCGATCATGGCCGGGATGACCATCGTCTCGATCGAAGCGATCTGCGGCGGCAACGTCGTGCGCGCGATGCCGAACACGCCGGCGGCGATCGGTCGCGGCATCACGGTCGCGGTCGCGGCAAACAACGTCAGCGCCTCGCAGCGCGCGGTCGCCGACGCGCTGTTGCGCGCCACTGGCTCAGTGGAGTGGATCGAGGATGAAAGTCTGATGGACGCGGTGACGGCCGTCTCCGGCTCCGGCCCGGCCTATGTGTTTCTGCTCGCCGAAGAACTCGCCCGCGCCGGAGTCGAGGCGGGCCTGCCGCAAGAGCTTGCGTTGAGGCTCGCGCGCGAAACCGTCGCCGGTTCCGGGGAATTGCTGCATCGCTCGGACCTGCCCGCCGCCACGCTGCGCCAGAACGTCACCTCGCCCGGCGGCACCACGGCGGCGGCGCTGGAAGTGCTGATGGGCCCCAATGGCATGCAGTCGCTATTGACGCGCGCGGTCGCCGCGGCGACGCGACGTTCGAAGGAGCTGGCGAAATAAGATTTCCGCGGGTCGCCATATTTTAGTTCATAAGCTGATTCCATGCCGCCGACTCGAAGGCCTGGTCGGGCACACCAAAAGGGCCTTTGATAGCGACCAGAAACGGCAATGCGACACTCGGATTGGCGGCGACCCTTTCGCGCACGCGCCTTCGACGTGCCCTTGCGGCCTCGGTGAATTCCGCGCGAAGGATCGCGTATTGCTGTGCCGTGAAACGCAAGCGCCTCATTCGCTCGCGCCGCTCTTCGACATAAGGGATGAATGCGTCGCTGGTCCACTGGGCATTATCGAGCAGGGCTTCCAGCACAAGACGCACGTCGCGAAAGGCGATCGACAGGCCTTGACCGATGGTCGGATCGTTGTGCCCGGCGGCATCTCCGATCAATACAACGCCCGGCACCGCCGGCGTGCCGATCCATGTGTCGGCGTTGGGATAGCCATGGCAGGGACCGATCGCATGCGCGGTGGAAAGAAGCTCGCTGTGCGGCAACGAAGGCAGCCGAAATGCGTCGAGAAATCTCTGCACGTTGCCCGCTCCGGAAAAGCGGCGAGACTGATCGAGCCCATAACCGAGATAAAGTCGAAGGCGACCGCCGCCTTGGGGAAAGACGAAAAACATGACATCCCCATCGGTGCCGATGGAAAATTCGTCCTGCGGCCACGTCTCCACACCTTCCACCAGCAGACCCGCCAGAAGGTGATGATCGAGATCCGTCTCGGCCCGGAGCCCGATCTGACGCGCTACGCTTGATCCACGTCCATCCGCGCCAACGACAAGGCGTGGCGTGATCTCGTGATTCCGGCCATCGGCCGAAAACGTTACGGTCGGCCTCAATCCCGGCGTCACTTCGATATCCCCCACACCCCGCAGCAGGGTCGCACCGGCGGCTTGCGCGGCGTCGCCAAGGGCTTGACACAAGCGCGGATGGCCGAGGTTCAGGGCGCCGGGGACACCGGGCACCATCTTACCGAGATCCAAAATGCGGGCTCGCGCCGCCTCCGGCGTGATCCCCTCACCGTAAGGGACGCTATACCGCGTGTAATGGCCGCCGGCCGCCATCAATATGTCGAACACGCCGAGCTTGCACGCTTCGTCAACGCCCCAGGGCGCTAGGAACTCGCCCCGCACGCGATCCTGATGAGCCCAGGACTTTTCCAGAAGAAGCACCGATATGCCGCGACGGGACAGCGCCGTCGCCAACGCGCCCCCGGCGATTCCCGCACCGACGATGACAACGTCCACTCCTGTTTCCATAAAAGAAACCCCTGCCCGCAACGCAGATGGGACGGTTCGTCCTTCCGCGACACGCGCCTTCGCATCGACCCGGACTCCAAGAGCTTATAGGTTCGAGATTCCCCGATGTGCAATTGCACATCGAGGTTCGCGCCAGATCATGATGCGATTAAGTGGAATCGCATCATGATCTCATCTCTTTTGTTTGAGCATGATCTTTTCGGAAAACCGGCTTCCACTTTTCCGGATCATGCTCTAACGCGCGCCCCGGAATGACGAAGAAGGTTACTTGCTCTGCATCGCCTTGCGCTCGACGAAGGTCTTGCCGCCCTTCATCTTGTGCGCCAGCGGGGCTTCGTTGATCTGGATCACGACGGCATCGGCGTCGACGCCGAGGTTCTTCACCAGCGCTTGCGTGATGTCGCGCATCATGCCGGCCTTCTGGTCGTCGGTACGGCCTGCGGCCATGCTGATGGTAATTTCAGGCATCTTGGTCTCCCTTTTCTCTTGCTACAAAAACTTTCGCTACGAACGCGGTCCTCATCCTGAGGAGCGCTTCCCTTGAAGCGCGTCTCGAAGGATGCGCCTATTGTCCTCATGGTTCGAGACGGCGCAAGAGCGCCTCCTCACCATGAGGTCTAACTCCACCTCACCTCATGACGCGCCAGCACTTCGCGCACCTTGGCGACGAGTTCATCCTCGCGACACGAAAACTGCGCCGGCCTTGTCTCACGCCATTCCTGATTGGAGGCAATCGCGGCGGCGGCTTTCGCGCCCTCGATCAAATCCTTGATCTGCACCTCGCCGCGCGCTTTTTCGTCCGAGCCCTGAATGATCACGCAAGGCGAATTGCGCTTGTCGGCGTATTTGAGCTGGTTGCCCATGTTCTTGGGATTGCCGAGATAGAGTTCGGCGCGGATGTTATTGTTGCGTAGCGTCGCGACCATCTTCTGATAATCGGCGACGCGCTCGCGATCGAACACGGTGACGACCACGGGGCCGAATTCCGGCGTGGCGTCGAGTTTGCCGAGCATCGTAAGCGCCGCCTGCAGCCGCGAGACGCCGATGGAAAATCCAGTCGCCGGCACCGGCTCACCGCGAAAGCGTGAGACGAGCCCGTCATACCGCCCGCCACCGCCGACCGAGCCAAAGCGCACCGGGCGGCCCTTTTCGTCTTTGGTTTCGAGGAGGAGTTCAACCTCGTAGACGGGGCCGGTGTAATATTCGAGGCCACGGACGACGGAGGGATCGATGCGAATGCGGTCTGGTCCATAGCCTGATGAACGAACTAAAGTTTGCAATTCATCGAGTTCGTCCCAACCCGCTTGATAAGTTGCGCTCGCCTCTCGAACAGTTTTGCCATTTGGCAAAGCTATTGTCTTGGAAAGTATTCCAAACCCCACATCGTCGCTTTGGACACTTGTTTCTAGGATCACGTCAGATTGCCAACGCTCTAGCCCGGCTCCCTTGGTGAAATCACCACTCTCGTCTTTGCGACCTTCACCGAGCAACTGCAGCACGTCTTCTAATTTGAATTTGTCCAGCTTATCGATCGCCCTCAGTACCGTGAGCCGTCGTCCCGCACTCCCCTCACCGCCAAGGCCGATCGCCTCTAGTACCCCGTCGAGCACCTTGCGGTTATTCACCTTCACCACATAGGAGCCGCGCGGAATGCCGAGCGCTTCCATCGTGTCCGCCGCCATCATGCACATCTCGGCATCCGCCGCGGGCGACGCGCTGCCCACCGTGTCGGCGTCGAATTGCATGAACTGACGAAAACGTCCCGGTCCCGGCTTTTCGTTGCGGTAGACGTAACCGGCGCGGTAGCTGCGGTAGGGCTTCGGCAGATTGTCGAAATTCTCGGCGACGTAACGCGCGAGCGGCGCGGTCAGATCGTAACGCAGCGAAATCCACTGCTCGTCGTCATCCTGGAACGAGAACACGCCTTCGTTGGGCCGGTCTTGATCGGGCAAGAACTTGCCCAGCGCGTCGGTGTATTCAAACGCCGGCGTTTCCACCGGCTCGAAGCCGTAGCGCTCATAGACGTCGCGGATTTTCTCCACCATCGCGCGCGTCGCCGCGATCTCGGAAGGCGCACGATCGGCGAGCCCGCGCGGCAGGCGGGCTTTGAGTTTTTGCGGCTTTTTGGGTTTCTCGGCCATGGTGCGCGTTGGTATCAGCCGAGGCGCGACGCGGCAACCGGGGCTTACTTCCCTTCTCCCCTTGTGGGAGAAGGTGGCGAAATCGAGCGGAGCGAGAATTGAGCCGGATGAGGGGTTTGTCTCCGCGGAGAGAGACCCCTCATCCGCCTTCGCTTCGCGAAGGCACCTTCTCCCGCAAGGGGAGAAGGGAAAATTACGATCGTGCTCCTCACGCGATCTTGCGCACCCAGCCTTTACTGTCGGCGACATCGCCGCGCTGGATGCCGACGAGCCTGGCCTTCAGCGCGGCGGTGATCGGGCCGCCCGCCCCGTCACCGATGACAATATCGCCCTTGGCGCTCTTGATCCGGCCGATCGCCGAGACGACCGCGGCCGTACCGCAGGCGAAGGCCTCGCGCAGCTTGCCGCTTGCCGCATCGGTGCGCCATTGCTCGATGCTGTAGCGCTCCTCGCGGACGGTGCGGCCTTCGCCGCGGGCGAGCGTGATGATCGAATCCCGGGTGATGCCCGGCAGGATCGTGCCGCTCAGCGGCGGCGTGGTCAGGGAGCCGTCGTCGAACACGAAGAAGACGTTCATGCCGCCGAGTTCCTCGATCCAGCGATGCTCGGCCGCATCGAGGAACACGACCTGATCGCAGCCGTGTTCGATCGCCTCGGCCTGGGCGAGCAGGCTGGCGGCGTAATTGCCGCCGCATTTGACCGCGCCGGTGCCGCCCTCGGCCGCGCGCGTATAGCGGTCGCTGAGCCACACGGTGACGGCCTTGGCGCCGCCCTTGAAATAGGAGCCGACGGAGCTCGCGATCAGGACGAAGAGATATTCGTGCGACGGCCGGACGCCGAGAAAAGCCTCGGTCGCGAACATGAAGGGGCGCAGATAGAGACTGCCTTCGTCGCCGGGAATCCAGGCCGAATCGATCTTCACCAGCTCATCGACAGCCTGCAGGAACACCGATTCCGGCAGCTCCGGCATGGCCAAACGCGCGGCGGAGGCCTGAAAGCGGCGCGCATTCTGGTCGGGCCGGAACAAAGCGATGCTGCCGTCGCCGCGCGTATAGGCCTTCAGGCCTTCGAAAATTTCCTGGCCGTAGTGCAAGACGGCGGCGGCAGGGTCGAGAGCGATCGGCTCCCGGGCGCGCACCTGGGCGTCGTGCCAGCCGCGATCCTGCGTCCAGCGGATGGTCACCATATGATCGGTGAAGACACGGCCGAAGCCCGGATCCTTCAGCATGTCCGCCCGCGCATCGGCTCCGACGGGTTTGCTCGTCGGGCTGCAGGAAAAGGCGATCTTCTGGTGGGCGTTCATCGGGCAGGTCCGTGGCTGGCGTTGTTTCGCTTACATCCGTTAAGTTTAGGACATGCTTTTGTGGAATGCGGAAGTCCAGTATGTTTGCCGGAACGCGGCCCGACAATCTCAGGGATAGACAAATTCGCAGGTCTCGCTGCCACCTCGGCCCTCGCTTGGCCGAGCGAAGGTCACACCCGCGGAGGAAGACGACTTAAAATTTCGCATTGGCCGATAGTTTCGTAACTTTGAACCCAAGATATGTCAATATGGCTGACATAAATTTTTCGAACCCCGCTCCCAACCCCGATTCGAAGGGGACGGAGGGCCGTTCCCCGCGCGCAAGCGACGTGCGCTGGGACATTATCGAGCTGTTGTTCTTCGCCTATCGGGATTTCGTCGGCGACGCCGACCACGAATTAGAGGTTTTCGGCTTCGGCCGGGCGCATCACCGGGTGCTGCATTTCGTCCATCGCTATCCCGGGCTGAAGGTCGCGGACCTGCTCGACGTGCTGCGCATCACCAAGCAGTCGTTGGGGCGCGTTCTCAAGCAGCTCCTCGATGAAGGCTATATCGTGCAAAAGACCGGCAACAACGACCGGCGGCAACGCCTTCTTTTCGCCACCGCCAAAGGCGAGGCGCTAGTCGGAAAACTCGCCGGGTTGCAGACCGACCGGATCAATCGCGCGTTGCGGGATATCGGGCCAGCGGGCACCGAGACGGTCCGGCAGTTCCTGCGCGCGATGATCGATCGCGACGATCCGGACAAGGTGCTGGAGACGATCCTTCGGCCAGCCGGCACGACCACAAAGGCAAAGGAATAACCGTTGTGATCCAGGCTGCAGCCATGGCCCGAACGCCGCCGCGACCCGCCGACGACGCCCCGCATCTGTTGCTGGTCGACGACGACCGCCGCATCCGCGATCTGTTGTCGCGCTTTCTCTGCGGCGAAGGTTACCGCGTCACCACCGCGATGAGCGCGAAAGACGCCCGCGCCAAGCTCGCCGGCCTGCATTTCGACCTCTTGATTCTCGACGTGATGATGCCCGGCGAAACCGGTTTCGAACTCGCCCGCTTCATCCGCGCCTCCTCTTCGGTGCCGATCGTGATGCTGACGGCGCGCCACGAGGCGGAAAGCCGCATCGAGGGCCTGCAAATCGGGGCCGACGACTATGTCGCCAAGCCGTTCGAGCCGCGCGAGCTGTCGTTGCGGATCGGCAACATCCTCAAGCGCACCGCGCCGCCGCCGGTGGAGGTACTGGAGCAGGTCGCGTTCGGGCCTTACGTCTATCATCTCGACCGCGGCGAGCTGCGCCAGGGCGAAGACGCCGTTCATCTCACCGATCGCGAACGCGACATGCTGCGCATTCTCGCGGTGACGCCGGGCGAGACCGTGCCGCGCGCCGCCTTGACCGGCAACGGCACCGTCAACGAGCGCGCGGTCGACGTGCAGATCAATCGGCTGCGGCGCAAGATCGAGCGCGACCCCGCCAACCCGCTGTTCCTGCAAGCGGTGCGCGGCATCGGCTATCGTCTGGTCGCATCGCCGTGAAGCTTCCTTTATGAGCACGCTCGACACCGGCCTGACGCTGATCCGCGCCGCCTCGCGGCGGATGTCCGCGGCCAATGGCTGGATGGGGAACGCGTTCAAGGGCTGGATGCCGACCGGGCTCTACGCCCGCGCGCTCCTGATCATGATCGTGCCGATGGTCGTGCTGCAGTCGGTGGTGGCGTTCGTGTTCATGGAGCGGCACTGGAACACGGTGACGCGGCGCTTGTCGGCGGCCGTGGTGCAGGACATCGCGAGCCTCATCGACGTCTACAAGGGCTACCCGCAAGACAAAGACCGCGCGCAATTGCGGCGCATCGCCCAACAGCGGCTCGGGCTGCAGGTGAATTTCCTGCCCGTCGGCGAGATGCCGCCGCCCGGCCCAAAGCCGTTTTTCTCGCTGCTCGATCAGACGCTCTCGGTGCAGCTCGGCCGGCAAATCGCGAAACCGTTCTGGATCGACACCGTCGGCCGCTCCAATCTGGTGGAAATCCGCATTCAGCTCGACGACGCGGTGATGCAGGTCTACGCCCAGCGCAGCGCGGCCTATGCCTCGAATTCGGAGATCTTCCTGTTCTGGATGGTCGGCACCTCGTCGATCCTGCTGATCGTCTCGGTGTTGTTTTTGCGCAACCAGATCCGGCCGATCCTCCGCCTTGCGGATGCCGCCGAAAGCTTCGGCAAGGGCCGCGAGGCACAAAATTTCCGCCCCCGCGGCGCCCGCGAAGTCCGCCGCGCCGCACACGCCTTCCTCGAGATGAAGGCGCGCATCGAGCGCTCGATCGAACAGCGCACCGCGATGCTGGCCGGCGTCTCGCACGATCTGCGCACCATCCTGACCCGCTTCAAGCTCGAGCTGGCGTTGATCGGCGACAGCCCCGAAGTCGACGGCATGCGCAAGGACGTCGACGAGATGTCCGGCATGCTGGAGGCGTATCTCGCCTTCGCGCGCGGCGACAGCGGCGAGCAGGCGCAGCCGACCGACATGGCGCTGGCGTTGGAGGAATTGCGCAGCGACGCCGAGCGCAACGGCCACGCCGCCACCGTGTCGTTCCACGGACTGCCGGTGGTGACGGTGAAGCCGGCCGCATTCAAGCGATGCCTCGCCAACCTCGTCTCCAACGCAGCGCGGCACGCAGGCGCAATTTCGATCACCGGCCATCGCGATCACCGTTATCTCACGGTGACGATCGACGACGACGGGCCGGGCATTCCGCTTCAGATGCGCGAGGAAGTGTTCAAGCCGTTCCTGCGGCTGGATGACGCCCGCAACCAGGACGAGGGCGGCACGGGATTGGGCTTGGCAATCGCCCGCGACATCGCGCGCTCGCATGGCGGCGACATCACGCTCGGCGACAGCCCGATGGGCGGGCTTCGCGCCGCGGTGCGGATTCCGGTGTAGTAGAGCTTCCGTTCCGATTGAATCGGAACGGAAGCTCTACTTATTTGTTTTGACGCGTTTTCTTGACGCGAACCGGTATCCACTTCGCTCGAAAACGCTTTAATTCAATAGCGCGTGCGCAGCGGCCGTTCGCTGGCGCCATAGGGCACCCAACGGCAGGCAAAGGAAATGTAGCCGCCATATTGCGGATCGACGGCGAGGAATTTCGCCACCTTGCCATACGACGCGCAGTGATCGGCCGCGAGCTGCCGCACGTCGGTTTGCGCGGCCATCGGGTAGGCGATGATGCCGCCGGTGTCGTTGCCCTTGAAGGGCGGCACGGTATCGAAATCGGCCCGCGCCGGCGCACATGCCAGCATCCCGCTTATGGCAACCAGGCTCACCGCCCCAGTGATTCGCATCGCAGACTCCCTTCGGCTTACCGCCAGTTTAGCGCGTGTTCGGCAAAAATGGAGACGGTTTTGCCGCCACGCTACGACTTATCCGCGAGTGTTGCCGTGCTGCACTTGACCGCGTCAGGGCTTCGCGGCACGGTCCGGCATTGAATCACCCGGCGGATTGCCCCATGCGCGACCTCTTCAGACCCTTGTTCGGCGCCCATGTCCTTAGCGCCATCGCCGGCGCCTTGTTCGGCCTGCTCGCCTTCGGCCAGTCGGCCGAGGCCGCCAATCCGTTTGAGCTGAATTTCTGGCTCTCCGGCCCGCGCTATGACGGGCGGGTTGCCAATTGCGAAGCCGCGCTGCCGACCATCACGTCGCAATTCCAGGAAAAAGAAAGCAAGTTCTGGAATTCCACCCTGGTGATCACCGGCTATAGCCAGATCCACGAAACCGCGTTCCGCCCCTGGCAGTCCGACAGCATTCCGCGCCGCTACTGCAGCGCCGAGGTCCTGCTCAACGACGGCAAGGTGCGTCAGGTGCATTACTCGATTATCGAGGATGGCGGCTTTGCCTCGTCCGGCCAAGGCGTCGAATGGTGCGTGACCGGGTTCGACCGCAACTGGGCCTATAATCCCGCCTGCAGGAACGCCCAGCCCTGATGGTGAGGCTCGACTTTCGGGGCTCTTCCTTATTTTGTTCTTGAAATGTTCTAATGGCCTGCTAGGCTCCCAACCGGATTTTCCACTGTTGGGGGTGTTGCCATGGTTCATTTTCGGATTGATTGGATTGCCGGCTTTTTAAGTTCGTTTGCCCGCTTCGCTGTTGCCGCGCTGGTTGGCGCCACGCTGATCGGCCTGTCGGCGGGGCCCGCCTCGGCGCAGGATCGGCGGCAGAATGCACCCGGCGAGTTCGATTTTTACGTGCTGTCGCTATCCTGGTCGCCCTCGTTCTGCGAGGCGGCCTCGGAACGCGGCAGCGGCGAGCGTTCGCAGGGCCAATGCGGCGGACGGCCGTTTTCCTTCGTGGTCCACGGGCTGTGGCCCCAATATGAGCACGGCTTTCCCGAATATTGCCAACGTCCGGCCCCGCGCCTCGATCGCAATATCGTCTCTTCGATGCTGGACCTGATGCCCGCGCCGGGACTGATCTTCAGCGAATGGGACAAGCACGGCACCTGTTCGGGGCTCGGCGCACGGCCTTATTTCGAAACCATCCGTAAGGCGCGCTCGGCGGTGAAGATTCCGGAAGAATATCTCGGATTGTCGGCGCCGAAGACCGTTGCGCCCGCCGAGGTCGAGGAGGCTTTCGTCAAGATCAATCCGGGCCTGAGCCCGTCCGCGATCGCGATCACCTGCGACAAGACGCGGCTGAGCGAGGTGCGTATCTGCATGAACAAGGATTTGCAGTTCCGTGCCTGCGACGAAATCGATCGCCGCGCCTGCCGCCGCGACCAGGTGACAATGCCGCCGCTGCGATGACCCCACCCTTCCCCTTTCGGGGGAAGGGCGCACCCGTCGTGTTGCACGACGTCACACCAAATTCACCGGGGCGTGCGCTAAAGCACGATGAAATTTGATTGAATCATCGTCGTGCTTTAGCTCTGTCGACTCTAAAATGTTTATTTGCGCGGCAACACCACGAGCTCGGCCCGCATCGAGGGACCGTGCGCACCACACACGATTGCGAACACACCCGGCTTATCGGCCTTGAAGCTGACTTGCGTCACGTGCCCGCGTTCAAGCATGAACGATTTGTCGTAACCGGCAATCGTGGTCGGATGGTTACGGCCGTTGACACCGACGAATTCGAGCGTCACGTCATCGTCCTGGTTGACGATGATCTGACTCGGCGTGAACAGATAAACCTCGATCTCCCAGCGGCCGTTCTGGTCGGGCTTGTGAAGACCGTAGCCGGCGCCCGCAGGCACGGGATCGGTTGGGAAAGGCTCCTTCTCGACGGCCGCGCCGCCTTTCGCTTCGATCGCGGCGATCGTGAACGAACGATGCTCAGCCGCCGCTTGGCCGCTCGCCATCGCCAAAGCCGCGAGGCCAAGCAGCGCCGGTGTGGCTGTTTGTATGATTCGGTTGAATGCCATTCTTCCCTCCCTTGACGTGATGCGGATGAGACACCGCACCGCTCATTTTATTCCAGCGACTTTTGGCGTCGAGGCCACATACGGCCGTTATTTGAAATTGATTCTCAAACTCCTGGAAGCGGGTAGAATCAATGCCCTGCGCTAACTCTGGTATAAACCGTGCTCGACAATTGTGGGACAAGCCCAGCCATGACGGGTAGAAAGCGCGTGCATCTTCTCTGGCCCGCAAATATCCCATGAACTACCGCCACGCCTTTCACGCCGGCAACTTTGCCGATGTCATCAAGCACATCGTGCTGGTGCGCATCCTCATCTATTTGCGAGACAAGCAAGCCCCGTTTCGGGTCATCGACAGCCACGCCGGCGCGGGGCTTTACGATCTCACCTCGGATGAAGCGCGCCGCGGCGGCGAGTGGCTCACCGGGATCGCGCGGGTGATGCAGGCCCGATTTTCGGAAGCCACGTTGCCACTGGTGAAGCCCTATCTCGATATCGTCCGCGCTTTCAATCCCGAACGCGAATTGAAGGCCTATCCTGGATCCCCGCTGATCGCGCGCGCGCTGTTGCGGCCGCAGGATCGGCTGACGGCGTGCGAAGTCGAGCCGACCGCGCGCAAGCGCTTGATCGAAGCCCTACGACGCGACACCCAGGCCCGGGTGGTTGATCTCGACGGCTGGATGGCGTTGCCCGCTTTCGTGCCGCCGAACGAGCGACGCGGCCTGGTCCTGATCGATCCGCCTTACGAGCAGAAGGACGAATTCGAGCGGCTGGCCGAGGGGTTCGCGCAAGCTTTCGCGAAATGGCCGACCGGCAGCTATCTGTTGTGGTACCCGGTCAAGAGCCGCCGCGCCACCGACGACCTGGCGCGGCATGTCGCCGACGTGACGGGTGCCGGCACGCCTGCGGGAAAGTGCCTCCGCCTGGAATTCAGTGCCGCGCCGCAAGCCGCCGAGCCCGGCCTGACCTCGGCCGGGCTTCTGATCGTCAATCCCCCATGGACGCTGGCGAACGAACTCAAGGCGATCCTTCCCGAGCTTGAAAAGCCGCTCGGCCGAGGCGGCGCCGGCCGGTTCAGGCTGGAAATGCCGAAAGCCTAGCCGGGCCCCAAAGGCCTAAAAGTCAGATTGAGCGTAGTCAATTTGCTCGGAACCGTATTATGCTTAAAGCCGTCAGGGACTGGCTTTACGTTCCGCTTCCGCGAATGGTAGCGGCGGAGTGACAAGGCCTCAAATGCCTTCAGCCGGATCGGCGAGATCGCACGTTCCACTGAAGTGGCCAAGCTTTCCGGGAAGCGAATGTCCGGTCCGGCCGATACGCCGGCGCGTAACGGCAGGAGCAGCACGGGGGAAGGAGTTTCCCGATGGCCATGACTGGTACGGTCAAGTTCTTCAACGGAGAACGCGGCTATGGCTTCATCAAACCCGATGATGGCGGCCGCGATGTATTCGTTCACATCACCGCCGTGGAACGGGCGGGGCTGAAGAATCTGGCCGAAGGACAGCGCATCACGTTCGAGGTCGAACCGGACAAGAAGGGCAAGGGCCCGAAAGCGGTCAACCTCGTGGTTTCGTAGAGCGTCTCCATCGACTTAGAGCCTTTTTCGTTCCGATTGAATCGGAACGAAAGCTCTATTTCTTTATTTTGACGCGTTTTCTTGACGCGAACCGGTATCCACCCCGGATCAAGTCCGGGGCAGGCTTTCGCTGGAAAACGCTCTGATCCTTCGAACCATGAGGCCGCGGCTTTGGACCGCCCGCAAAAAATCCCGGCCGCGCAAAACGGCCGGGAGGTTGCGATAAGACTTTATTTATTCTCAGAAATGATAGTTCACACCGGCGCGCACCACACCGAACCGGGTGCCGTTCGACACGCCGGTGATGCTGAATGCGCTCTCCGCGAGATCGACGTAGAGATACTCGATCTTGCCGCTCCAGTTTTTGGCGAAGCCGAATTCGGCACCGACGCCCGCGGTCCAGCCCGCGGTGGTGTGGGTTTCCGACAGGCCGAAGGTCTCACCGCGCAATTCGCCGAACGCCAGACCGCCGGTGCCATAAAACAAGATGTTGTTGAAGGCATAGCCGGCGCGGCCGCGCAGCGTGCCGAACCACGGGTTGGAGAATTTCCAGGGAGCGAACGTATCCTCGGCGGCGGTGGCCTGGAGATCGCCTTCGACGCCGAACACCAACGGACCCGACTGCCAGTTGTAGCCGGCTTGGACGCCACCCTCAAAACCCTGCGGCTTGGTCGCGCTGCGCTCGACCGTGCCCCACTCATAGCCGAGATTGGCGCCGAGATAGGGACCGGCCCAGCTGTAGACATTGAGCGGCTGATTGACGGTGTAGGGCGTGCGCGATCCGTAAGGAAGGTCCGCCGCCCGCGCCGATACCGTCCCACCAATGGCGATTACCGCCACCGCGCCCAAAACGAACCTGTTCATCTGTACTCTCCAACGCAACTGACCGCCGGTTCGCGCCCGATACTGGACGCCGGGTGAACCTGGATGGTTACGAAATTCCATTTGTTATCGATAAGATTTATCGAGAGTTTTAAGTTAAAGGCTTGTTAAGGGCCGCTTTCCGCCGCTTCGCATTGTTAAGAAAGCGTTACCGGACCCCTTCGCGACCCACGGGGATTGCATCGGCGCCTCGACCCAGCTCACCTCTCGACGACGCTGGCGATGCGCGAGGTCCGCGCCTAAATTTGGGGCCATGGATCAAGATTCGGACGACCGCCGCAACCGCAAGCCCGCCGATCGGACCGAGGCGTCCGGCCCGCGGACAAGGCGTCGCGGCGCCCGATCGGCTCCTGAAAACTTAGGTCCGGAAGATTCGGTTTCTCAAGACTCGGTTCCTCAAGATTTGGATTTGCCGCCGCAGACCATCGCCTCCGGGGACATCGACCCGGCAACCCCGAGCGCCGAGGAAGACGACGAGGCGCGGCTGCCGGAAGTGCCCGAGGAGAGCAACGAGCCGGTGGCGGAAGGTCGGCTCGCGGTCGGCCACGCCGCGATCGAAAACGCGGTGCGTCACGCCCCGACCTCGCCTGGCGTCTATCGCATGCTCAACGCGGCGAATGACGTGCTCTATGTCGGCAAGGCGAAGAACGTTCGCAAACGGCTTGCCTCTTACGCCCGGGTGACCGCGGCGCAACCGGCGCGCATCATGCGGATGATCGCGGCCACCGTGACGGTCGAGATCGTCTCGACCTCGACCGAAACCGAAGCGCTGCTGCTCGAGGCCAACCTGATCAAGCAGTTGCGCCCGCGCTTCAACGTGCAACTGCGCGACGACAAATCCTTCCCCTATATTCTGATCACCGGCGATCATTGGGCACCGCAAATCCTCAAACACCGCGGCGCGCAATCGCGTCCCGGGCGATATTTCGGACCGTTCGCTTCCGCGGGCGCGGTCAACCGCACCATCACGGCGCTGCAGCGCGCTTTTTTGGTGCGCTCCTGCACCGACGCGTTTTTCGAAAGCCGCACGCGGCCCTGCCTGCTTTACCAAATCCGGCGCTGCTCGGGACCCTGTACCGGCGAGATCGATTTTCCCGGCTATACCGAGCTGGTGCGGGAGGCGACCGATTTCCTTTCCGGCCGCAGCCGATCGGTGAAGCAGCAACTCGCGGGCGAAATGGAAAAGGCCTCGGGCGAGCTGGCGTTTGAAACCGCGGCGCTTTACCGCGACCGCCTCGCGGCGCTCTCGGCGATCCAGTCGCAGCAGGGCATCAACCCACGTCACGTGGAGGAGGCCGACGTGTTCGCCATCCATCAGGAGGGCGGATATTCCTGCGTCGAAGTGTTTTTCTTTCGCACCGGACAGAACTGGGGCAACCGCGCTTATTTCCCGCGCGCGGAGAAGTCATTCACCGCCGAAGAGGTGCTGGCGTCGTTCCTCGCCCAGTTCTACGACGACAAGCCGCCGCCAAAGCTCATTTTGCTCTCGCACCACCTCGAAGAGGCAGCGCTACTCGCCGACGCGCTCTCCATCAAGGCCGGCTTCAAGGTGGAAGTCACGACGCCGCGCCGCGGCGAAAAGAAGGAGATGATCGCCCACGCGCTCACCAACGCGCGCGAGGCGCTCGGGCGCAAGCTTGCCGATACCGCCACCCAAACCCGTTTGCTGCAGGCGCTCGCCGCCACGCTCAAGCTGCCGCATCCGCCACAGCGGATCGAGGTCTACGACAACAGCCATATTCAGGGCACCAACGCGGTGGGCGCGATGATCGTGGCGGGGCCGGACGGCTTCATCAAGAACCAATACCGCAAGTTCAACATCAAATCCGAAGGCCTCACCCCAGGCGACGATTACGCCATGATGCGCGAGGTGCTGCAGCGACGATTCAAGCGGTTGATGGCTGGCACGGCGGAAGGCGATGCAGCCAAGCCCACGGCAAGCGAGGATTCGTTTCCGCAATGGCCTGACCTCGTCATCATCGACGGCGGGCGCGGCCAGCTCAACGCCGTCCGGGAGATTTTTGAGGGCCTGGGGCTGACGCAGGTGGCGCTGCTGGCGGTCGCCAAGGGGCCGGACCGGGACGCCGGCCGCGAAACCCTGTTTATGCCGGATCGCCAGCCGCTCAAGCTTGAGCCTCGCGACCCGGTGCTGTATTTCATCCAGCGCTTGCGCGACGAGGCCCATCGCTTCGTGATCGGCTCCCACCGCAAGTTGCGGAAAAAGGATATTCGCGAGGCGGGTTTGCAGGAAATTCCCGGCATCGGCCCGTCACGCAAACGTGCCTTGCTGCACCATTTCGGAACCTTGAAAGAGATCGAACGGGCGTCGATCGCCGATCTCGGCAAGGTTCCTGGCGTCAGCGCCGAAAGCGCGCGCAAGATTTTCGAGTTCTTTCACGCCCAGCCGGGCTGATGAGGCTTCCGAAATCCGCTAATAAGGGACACGGTTGACCTTCTTGATACGGCGGTATTGGTAAGACGGATGAACATCGCAACGACCAGAGCAGCGACGAAGAGTTCGCTGTCCCTTCCGAATATCCTGACCTACGCCAGAATTGCCGCCGTTCCGGTGGTGGTGGGCTGCGTCTTTTGGCAATCCATCATGGATGGCCCGCTGTGGCTGCGCTGGGTCGCCTTGGCCGTGTTCATCTCGGCCGGCGTCACGGATTACCTCGACGGCTATTATGCGCGAATCTTGGACCAGCATTCGGCGTTCGGCCGGATGCTCGATCCGATCGCCGACAAGCTTCTGGTGGCGTCATGCCTGCTGATGCTGGCCGCGGAAAACAGCATTCACGGCTGGACGCTGTGGGCCGCGATCGTGATCCTGTGCCGGGAAATCCTGGTGTCGGGCTTGCGGGAATATCTCGCCGCGCTGCGCGTCAGCGTGCCGGTGACCAAGCTTGCGAAATGGAAGACGGCGATACAACTGGTCGCGATCGGATTCTTGATCGCCGGCGAGGCCGGTGAAGAAATCTTGCCGCCGACGACCCTGATCGGGATCGTGCTGCTGTGGATTTCCGCGATCATCACGATCTACACCGGCTGGGACTATTTCCGCGCCGGCATTCACCACCTCATCGAGGAGGATGGGGCATGAAGGTGAAGTATTTCGCCTGGGTGCGCGAACGGGTCGGCAAGGCCGAGGAAACCGTCGAGCCGCCGGCGAGCGTCCGCACCGTGGGCGACCTGATCGGGTGGCTCTCGAGCCGCGGCGAAGCTTACGCCTATGCCTTCGAGACGCCGAAGACGATCCGCGCGGCGATCGACCACACCCATGTCAAGCCCGAGACCATGATCGCCGGCGCCCGCGAGATCGCCTTCTTCCCGCCGATGACCGGCGGTTAACCCGCCCCGCTGAGAAGTGCGATGATCCCATGACCGCCAATGTGACCATCCGCATTCAGGAAACCGATTTCGACATCGGACAGGAAATCGCGGCGCTCACCAAAGGGCACGGCGACATCGGCGCGGTCGTGAGTTTCAGCGGCATTTGCCGGGGCAATGAAGGCAGCGAGGCGATCGCGGCGTTGACGCTCGAGCACTATCCGGGAATGGCGGAGGCCGAGATCGCGCGGCACGCCGAGACCGCGATGGCGCGCTGGCCGTTGAGCGGGCTCTCGGTCATTCATCGCTTCGGCCGCATCGCGCCGGGCGAAAACATCGTGCTGGTGCTTACAGCCTCGCAGCATCGGCGGGCGGCGTTTGCCGCGGCGGAGTTCTTGATGGATTACTTAAAGACCAACGCGCCGTTCTGGAAGCGCGCGGAGAGCACGGCCGGCGCCGATTGGGTCGAGGCGCGCGATCACGACGACGATGCCGCCGCGCGCTGGACCAAATCCTGATGGCAAAGCGCGTCAAAGCGGCCGCAAAACGCGGCCATACCCAAACGAAATTCCCCAAGGTCCAAGCGGGCGAATTGCGCACGCTGCTCGATTTCGTTCGCTATGCGACGAGCCGCTTCGGCGAGGCCAAACTCGCTTTCGCCCACGGCACCACCGATCCGGTGGCGGAGGCCGCGTTCCTCGTCTGCGAAACCTTGCATCTTCATCCCGACCGGTTCGAGGCATTCGCGACCGCGCGCGTCACCGCGCGCGAGGCCAAGGCCATCTGTGAGGTGATCGAGCGCCGCGTCGTCACGCGCAAACCCGCCGCCTATCTGGTCAACAAAATCTACATGCGCGGCCTGCCCTTCTATGTCGACGAGCGCGTAATCGTGCCGCGTTCCTTCATCGGCGAACTGCTGGATTCGCATTTTAGCGGCGAAAGCGAGGGAGACGGCGGCGCGCTGATCGGCGATCCGGCGGAAATCGAAACCGTGCTCGACCTCTGCACCGGCTCGGGATGCCTCGCCATTCTCGCGAGCCGGCGTTTTCCGAATGCGCATATCGATGCGGTGGACATTTCCAGAGACGCGCTTGAGGTTGCCGCACGCAATGTCGCCGATCACGGCCTTGAGCAGCGGGTGAAATTACATCGAGGCGACCTGTTCGGGCCGCTCAAGGGCAAGCGTTACGATTTGATCATTTCGAATCCACCCTATGTCGATGCGCAAGGCATGGCGGACTTGCCGCGCGAATGCCGCGCCGAGCCGAAGCTCGCTTTCGACGGCGGCCCCGACGGGCTCGCCATTGTGAGGCGTATCTTGAACGAGGCGCCGGCGTACTTAGCTCCGCAAGGCGGGTTGTTGTGCGAGATCGGCCGTGGCCGCGAACCGCTCGAAGCCGCCTTTCCGCATTTGCCGCTGTTATGGCTCGATACCGAGGAATCCGAGGGCGAAGTGTTCTGGATCGGCGCTGCCGACTTGCCGCCGACTTAAAGCATGATCCGGAAAAGTGGGAACCGGTTTTCCGAAAAGATCATGCTTAAACAATAAACTAAAGCGCGATGGCGATTCGACCTAAACCATCGCGCTTTAGCAAATCCGCCGGTTTGAACAAAAAAATATAGCTGTCCGCTGACATTTCCGTTCCGCAACGAAGCTGGTAGCTTCGTTGCGAGAGCCGTAACGCCTTAAAAAATGCAAGAGGTCCCCATGCTGGACAAGAGCCCCCGCCCCGCCGCCGTCAACGTCCCCAACGACCTCGCGGCGCATTGGATGCCGTTCACCGCCAACCGCGCCTTCAAAAAGGCGCCACGGCTGCTCGCCGGCGCCAAGGACATGCACTATTTTACGGTCGACGGCCGCAAGATCATCGACGCCGCGGCCGGCATGTGGTGCACCAATGCGGGTCATGGCCGCACCCAGATTTCCTCGGCCATCGCCAAGCAGGCCGAGACCTTGGATTATTCTCCGCCGTTCCAGTTCGGCATTCCCCAGGCTTTCGAACTTGCCAGCCGGATCGCCGATCTCGCGCCGGCCGGGCTCGATCACGTTTTCTTCTGCAATTCCGGCTCGGAAGCCGCCGACACCGCGCTCAAGATCGCGCTGGCCTATCACCAGATTGGCGGCCAGGGCACGCGCACGCGCCTGATCGGCCGCGAGCGCGGCTATCACGGCGTCGGCTTCGGCGGAACTTCGGTCGGCGGCATCGTCAACAACCGCAAGATGTTCGGCACGCTCCTGGCCGGCGTCGACCACCTTCCCCACACCTATGACCGCGACAAGCAGGCCTTCACCAAGGGCGAACCGGAATATGGCGCGCATTTCGCCGACGAGTTGGAGCGTCTGGTCAACCTGCACGGCGCCTCCACCATCGCCGCCGTCATCGTCGAGCCGATGGCCGGCTCGACCGGCGTCCTGCCGGCGCCCAAGGGTTACCTCAAGCGGCTGCGCGAGATCACCCAGAAGCACGGCATCCTGTTGATTTTCGACGAAGTCATCACCGGCTTCGGCCGGCTCGGCTTTGCCTTCGCCGCGGAACGTTACGGCGTGCTGCCCGACATGATCACCTTCGCCAAGGGCGTCACCAACGGCGCGGCGCCGATGGGCGGCGTGGTGGTGCGCGACACCATCCACGACGCCTTCATGAGCGGCCCGGAACACGTCGTGGAACTGACCCACGGCTATACCTATTCGGCGCATCCCTTGGCCTGCGCCGCCGCGCTCGCCACGCTGGATATCTACCGCGACGAGAAGCTGTTCGAGCGCGCCCATAAGCTCGAGCCGAAATTCGCCGAGGCGGTGATGTCGCTGAAGAACGAGCCGAACGTGGTCGACATCCGCACCGTGGGCCTGACCGCGGGCATCGACCTCGCGCCGCGCCCGGATCAGCCGGGCAAGCGCGGCTTCGACGGGCTAAACAGCGCCTTCCACGACAACGATTTGATGTTGCGCGTCGCCGGCGACACCCTGGCCCTGACGCCGCCCCTGATCGTCAGCGAGGACCAGATCGGCGAAATCGTCGAAAAGGTCGCCAAGATCATCCGCGCGGTGGCGTAAACATTGGCGTTCCCCGGATACGGCGCGCCGCATCCGCGTTCGGGACGATAGAGCCTTTTCCGTTCCGATTAGATCGGAACGGAGGCTCTATTTTTCTATCTCGACACGTTTTCTTGACGCGAACCGGCATCCACTTCGCTGGAAAACGCTCTAAGGGCGGGAACACACAGGTTTCCCGGCCCGGCCAAAAAGAACACTAGCTTTTCGACTCAACATTGATGCTAAGCTCGCGTCGGCTTGGGGGGAGCGCGGCAGACCTGTGCACGCGAGTTTTGCGCGTTTTGCCCAAGCCAGTTTCTCCTAAGCTTGGGGACTATGGACCTGAGGGCCTTGCGCGCAACATGATCCGCATTTCCACGATTTTTATCGCGATCTGCATGGTGCTGGTGGCGGCGTCGCTCGGCTTGATCCTTTACTCCGCGGCGGGCCTCAGCGGAACGGAAGCCGCGATCGTCGCGCTCACCACCCTGACCTTCCTGATCCTCTACAACGCCGTCTCGATGCGGTTGCGAGACCGCACCGATGTCGGCGGCCAGATCGCGGATTTATCGCGCGGCACCGCCGACCTCGCACGTCAAATCGCCGAATTCGGGCGCAAGCTGGCCTTTCTCGAGGGCCGGGTGGCGTCGGCAAACTCCGCAGGCGTCGAGCGCATCCAGGGCGTCGCCGGCGAGATCAATGAACTCGGCGCGCTGGTCAGGCAACTCGCGGTCTCCGTCGCAAATCATGAAGATATGCTGTTGTCATTGTCCCTCTCAGCCGTGACGCCCGCGCCGGCGAGCAAGCCGGATCATGAGCCACCAAAGAATCCGCCATTCTCCGCCGACGACAGAAACACCACGGCGGCCGCGCCAACCCCGGCCGTAATCGCCGCGGCCCCCGCGCCCTCTAGCAACCAGGCGCATATCCTAGCCGCGGTGAAAAACGCCATCGAGGAAAGCCGGATCGATATCTATCTGCAGCCGATGGTGACCTTGCCGCAGCGCAAGGTGCGCTTCTACGAGGCGGTGACACGGCTACGCGACGACAAGGACCAGATTGTCGGCGCCGACGATTTCATCCCGGTCGCCGAAGCCACCGGGCAGATCGGGCGGATCGATCACATGGTGATGCTACGCTGCGTGCAGGTATTGCGCCGGTTGATGGTTCGCAACAAGGACGTGGGCATATTCTGCAACGTCGCCGCCTCGACCTTGGGCAACCCGACTAGCTTCGCGCAATGCCTCGACTTCCTCGAGGCCAATCGCGCGCTGGCGCCTTCCTTCGTGCTCGAATTCAAGCAGGCCACATTCCGCAATCTGGGCCCGATCGAAACCGAACATCTCGCTGCCCTGGCGCAACGCGGCTATCGCTTCTCGATCGATCACGTCACCGATATCCGGATCGAGCCGCGTGAACTGGCCGATCGCGGCGTCCGCTTCATCAAGGTGCCCGCCGCGCTGCTGCTCGACCAGACGCAGACTTCGGCGTCCGACATTCATCCCTCCGACCTCTCGGATTTGCTCGGCCGCTTCGGCATCGACCTGATCGCCGAACGGATCGAAGGCGAGCGCGCCGTAGTCGATCTGCTCGATTATGACGTGCGGTTCGGCCAAGGATTTCTGTTCGCACCGCCCCGCCCGTTGCGCCCCGAAGGCGCGTCTGCTAACGGCGGGCCGCTTGCGAACAAGACGCAGGAATCCTCCAATGGCTCCGGCAGGGCCGCGGCGCTCGATGGTCCAGCAATCGCTTCAGGAATCGGCTCCGGCGTCGGGCAGGGAATCGCACCCCCGCGTGCGACCGGCAACGCCGCGCTGGCGCGCCGCGCCGTCGGCCCCGGCTGACCGGCCACTCACGCCATGACGGCCCTTCGATTCGCCGAGAAGCTGCGCGACCTCGTGACCGAGACGGACGTCGTTTTGAGCGACATCTGGGGTGTGGTTCACAACGGCCTCGTTGCCTTTCCCGAAGCCTGCGAGGCGCTTCATAGCTTTCGTCAAAAAGGCGGCACGGTCATCCTCATCACCAACGCGCCACGGCCGGCCGATTCGGTGCAGCGGCAACTGCGCAAACTCGGCGTCGCGGACGCAACCTATGACGCCATCGTCAGCTCCGGCGATCTAACCCGGCATTTCGTCGCCGACCATCCGGGGCGGAAGATGTTCTGGCTCGGCCCCGAGCGCGACAATTCGATCTACCGCGGCCTCGATCCGGCGCTCGCGCCGCTGGAACAAGCCGACTACATCGTCTGCACCGGCCTGTTCGACGACGAAACCGAAACGGCTGAAGATTATCGCGCGATGATGACGCAGGCGCGCCACCGGCAGCTGCCGCTGATCTGCGCCAACCCCGACATCGTCGTCGAGCGCGGTGACCGCCTGATCTATTGCGCGGGCGCGATCGCCGAGCTTTATCGCGAACTCGGCGGCGAAGTGGTCTTTTACGGCAAGCCGCATCGGCCGATCTACGAACGCGCCATGGAGCTGGCGGCCGAGCATCGCGGCGCGGTGATGCCGCTCGATCGGGTGCTTGCGATCGGCGATTCGGTCCGGACCGATCTTGCCGGCGCCCACGGTTTCGGGATCGATTGCCTGTTCGTGACGCGCGGCATTCACGCCGAGGATTTCGAAGGCCTCGACGAGTTGAGCCCCACCGCGGTGAAGGAATTGTTCGTTCACCCGCCGCGGGCGCTCACGCGGGAATTACGGTGGTAGGATGCTCGGCTATTTTCCATCCGTCGCCCCGGCGAACGCCGGGGCCCATAACCACCGACGGATCGATATGAGCAGGCTAGAGCCCCACCTCATCTAACAACATCGGCCTGTGGCTATGGGTTCCTGCTTCCGCAGGGACGACACCGAGGGTGTGGAGCGTAGCAGTAGCGCCCTTACGCGTTCGCCATGTCCGGGAACACCGCCTCGATCTTGGTCTTCAGCGTGGCGGCATTGAACGGCTTGACGATGTAGTTGTTCACGCCGGCCTTCTTGGCGGCGATCACGTTTTCCGTCTTCGATTCGGCCGTAATCATGATGAAGGGCGTGGTGGCGAGGTTGGGGTCGGCCCGGACCTCCCGGAGCAGGTCATAGCCGGTCATCGGCTCCATGTTCCAGTCGGAGATCACCAGACCGTACTTCTTGCCGCGCATCTTGTTCAGCGCGGCCGAGCCGTCGCTGGCATCGTCGATATGTTCAAACCCAAGCTGCTTGAGAAGATTCCTGATGATGCGGATCATGGTGTTGTAGTCATCCACCACCAAAACCGACATCGACAAATCAACCGCCATCTCAAATCCCCCGCACGACACTTAACGCCGCAAACCAGCCTGCACAGGGCCAATCGCCCCGCAGTTCTCGGTAAGCCATAGCATCAGCCGTTAAACAGCTCGTTAACCCGGCCACCGCCGAAAAGGCATATCAGCTCTCCCCAAAGCGCCGGTTCGGGACCCCGCTTGACTTCATCGCGGCCGCCACGTCACGGTCCCGGCCCACCCGACCCGAGACAAAGAACCGAAAGTGATGCCCGGCTTTACCGTCATCCGCGATACCACGCCCGCGGCCGCGATTCCGCGAGGAGCCGTGGTTGCGATGGGCAATTTCGACGGCGTCCATCTCGGCCATCGCGCCGTAATCGAAGCCGCCCTGCAGATGGGGCGGGCCCATGGCCGGCCGGCCATGGCGGTGACCTTCGAGCCACATCCGCGCAGTTTTTTCAGCCCGAACTCCCCCCAATTTCGTCTCACCGACGAGGCCGGCAAGCTGCGGCTTTTGGCCGGAACCGGGCTTGCGGGCGCGGTGGTGATGACCTTCGACAAAAAGCGAGCCGGGACCACGGCGCAAGACTTCATTCACCATGAACTGATCGAGCGCCTCGGCGTCAGCGGCATCGCGGTCGGCTACGACTTTCATTTCGGCAAGGGGCGGGTCGGCTCACCCAGCCTTTTGGTCAGCGAAGCGCCCCGGCTCGGCATCGAGGTCGATGTCCAGGCCCATGTCGATATCGCGGAACGGCCGGTTTCCTCCAGCGCGATCCGGATGGCGCTCGCCGAGGGGCAGATCGACGACGCAACCGCGATGCTCGGCGGCCCCTGGTTCGTCTCGGGAGAGGTGATCCATGGCGAGAAACGCGGCCGCGATCTCGGCTATCCGACCGCCAATATCCGCCTCGACAAGCATTGCGGGCTCAAGCACGGCATCTATGCGGTGCGGGTCGGCCTCGGAGGGGGAAAAGACCAGGTCCTTCTCGACGGCGTCGCAAGCTTCGGCCGACGTCCGACCTTCGACAATGGCGCGCCGCTGTTGGAAATTTTCCTGTTCGATTTCAAGGGCGAGCTTTACGGAACGACGCTCGACGTGGCCTTCATCGCCTTCATCCGCGAGGAATTGAAGTTCGAGAACGTCGTGGCACTGGTGCGGCAAATGGACGACGACAGCGCCCACGCCCGCGACCACCTCGCCGCCGCACCCGGGGCGTTCCCGAAGCTCGGGATGATCGGCTGAACCGGTCCAAATCCGCACTTTTCGGCGTCCAACCGGGTTTCCCCTTCCTCGCAAAACACGCTATTCACGCGCTATGAATGAAAAGCCGCCAAAATCCGACGCCAACGATTATTCCAAAACCCTGTTCCTGCCGCAGACGGACTTCCCGATGCGCGCCGGCCTGCCGCAGCGCGAGCCGGAAATCCTGGCCCGCTGGAACGAGCTCGGCCTCTATCGGAAGCTGCGGGAAAAAGCCGCCGGCAGGATCAAATTCGTCCTCCATGACGGCCCGCCTTACGCCAACGGCAACATCCATATCGGGCACGCGCTCAACAAGATCCTCAAGGACGTGGTGACCAAGAGCCAGCAGATGCTCGGCTTCGATTCCAATTACGTGCCCGGCTGGGACTGCCACGGCCTGCCGATCGAATGGAAAATCGAGGAAGAGAACTACCGCTCCAAGGGCAAGACCAAGCCGGATTTTAGGGATTCGGCGGCGATGGTCGCATTCCGCAAAGAATGCCGCGCCTATGCCACCCGCTGGCTCGACGTCCAACGCGAGGAATTCAAGCGGCTCGGCATCATCGGCGATTGGGACCACCCCTACGCCACCATGGATTATTTCGCGGAGGCGCAGATCGCCCGCGAGCTGATGAAATTCGCCGCCAACGGCGCGCTCTATCGCGGCTCAAAGCCCGTGATGTGGAGCGTGGTGGAAAAAACCGCGCTCGCGGAAGCCGAGGTCGAGTACGAGGATTACACGAGCGATACGGTGTGGGTGAAATTTCCGGTGGCGTCGCCGGTGCATGGTGCATTGGCCACGGCCAGCGTCGTGATCTGGACCACGACGCCATGGACGCTCCCCGGCAACCGCGCCATCAGCTTCTCGCCGAGGATTGCCTACGGGCTTTATAAAATCACCGACGCGCCCGGAGATAATTGGGCGAAGCCCGGTGATCTTCTGATTCTTGCGGACGCGCTGGCGGAAAGCGTGTTCAAACAGGCCCGCGTGACGGCTTACGAGAAAGTCCGCGCGCTCCCAGCCGAGGCGCTCGAGGTCGTGGAATGTTCGCACCCGTTGAAGGGCTTTGAGGGTGGGTACGAGTTTACGGTCCCGCTTCTGGCCGGCGAGCACGTCACCGACGACACCGGTACCGGCTTCGTTCATACCGCGCCCGGCCATGGCCGCGAGGACTTCGATGTCTGGACCGCGAATGCGCGCGAACTTGAAGCACGCGGCATCACCACCACGATCCCCTATACCGTCGATGAGAACGGCGCCTTCACCGATCACGCCCCCGGCTTCACCGGAAAGCGCGTCATCAACGACAAGGGCGAAAAGGGCGACGCGAACGAGGCCGTGATCAAGGCGCTCGTCGAGGCCGGCATGTTGCTGGCGCGCGGGCGGCTCAAGCATCAATACCCGCATTCGTGGCGCTCGAAGAAACCGGTGATCTTCCGTAACACGCCGCAATGGTTCATCGCGATGGATAAGGACATCGCGGGTTCCTCTCCCGTCATTCCGGGACGCCGCGAAGTGGCGGGCCCGGAATCCATAACCACCATCGGGGGTATGGATTCCGGGCTCGCGCCAAGTGGCGCGCCCCGGAATGACGGAGCGGATACGTTGAGAAATCGCGCGCTGCACGCGATTTCGGTGACACAATGGGTGCCGCCGGCGGGCCAGAACCGCATCACCGGCATGATATCAGGTCGTCCCGACTGGGTGATTTCGCGCCAACGCGCCTGGGGCGTGCCGATCGCGGTGTTCGTGCGCGAAAAGGGCGACGGCTCCGCCGAAATCCTCCAGGACGAGGCCGTCAACAAGCGCATCGCCGACGCCTTCGAACAGGAAGGCGCCGACGCCTGGTATATGGACGGCGCCCGCGAGCGCTTTCTCGGATCGCGTGCCAACGAAGAATGGAAGAAGGTCGACGACATCTGCGACGTCTGGTTCGATTCCGGATCGACGCATGCCTTCGTGCTGGAAGACCCGGTGCACTTTCCGGGCCTCGCCGGAATCAAGCGCAAGGTCGATGGCGGCGACGATACCGTGATGTATCTCGAAGGCTCCGACCAGCACCGCGGCTGGTTCCAGTCCTCGCTGCTGGAAAGCTGCGGCACCCGCGGCCGCGCGCCGTTCGACATCGTGCTCACCCATGGCTTCACGCTGGACGAGAACGGCCGCAAAATGTCGAAGTCGGTCGGCAATACGGTGGAGCCGCAGAAAGTCATCGCGCAATCCGGCGCCGACATCCTGCGGCTGTGGGTCTGCGCCACCGACTATGCCGACGACCAGCGCATCGGTCCGGAAATCCTCAAAAACACCATCGAAACCTACCGCAAGCTGCGCAACTCGGTCCGCTGGATGCTTGGCACGTTGCATCATTTCGAACGAAGCGAGGCGATCGGGCGCGCCGAAATGCCGGAACTGGAACGCTTGATGCTGCATCAGCTCGCCGAACAGGCGGCGATCGTGCGCCAGGGCTATGCCGAATTCGACTATAAGACCGTGGTCGCGAGCCTTTCGGCGTTCATGAACACCGAATTGTCGGCGTTCTATTTCGACATCCGCAAAGACACGCTGTATTGCGATCCGCCCTCGTCGCTGGCGCGCAAGGCCGCGCTCACCACAATCGACATCATCTGCGATGCGATCCTCAAATGGCTGGCGCCGGTGTTGTCGTTCACCGCGGAAGAAGCGTGGCAAATGTACAGACCCGACACCGAGCCGTCGGTGCATCTCACGCTATTTCCGCAAGGGCTCGAAACCTTCCGCGACGAGGTGCTTGCCGCGAAGTGGGAGACCATCCGCAATGTACGCCGCGTCGTCACCGGCGCGCTGGAAGTGGAGCGCGCCGCCAAGCGGATCGGTTCGTCGCTGGAAGCTTCGCCCCGGGTCTACGTCGCGGACGTCAAGGTTTTGGACGCGCTATCGGGCATCGACCTGGCCGAAGTCTGCATCACCTCGAGCGCGATCGTCTCGAAGGATGACGCGCCGCCCGGCGCCTTCCACCTGAGCGATGTTCCCGGCGTCGCGGTTGTCGTGGAGAAGGCCGCCGGCATCAAATGCGCACGCTCGTGGAAAATCTCACCCGAGGTCGGCACCGATCCCGAATATCCCGACGTGTCGCCGCGCGACGCGCGGGCGCTGCGCGAATGGAAAGCGCTGGGAGTGGCGGTTTGACCTCCTACCTTCGTCCTGGCGTGATCGTGGCACTTGCGGTGCTCGCGCTCGATCAAGCGTCGAAGCTCTGGCTTTTGTTCGTTTTCGACATCGCCCATCGCGGCACGGTGAGAATCACGCCGTTCTTCGATCTGGTGCTGGCCTGGAATGTCGGGGTCAGCTTCGGCTGGTTTCAAAACGACGGCCTGGTCGCCCAGACCATTCTGATGCTCGTCAAGGCGGCGGCGGTGATCGTGTTGGCGATCTGGATGGCACGCTCGAAAACGCTGATGGCGACGCTCGCGCTCGGCTTGATCATCGGCGGCGCCATCGGCAACGCCATCGACCGTTTCGCCTATGGCGCGGTGGTCGATTTCGCCCTTTTCCACGTCCAATTGGCGGGAAATACCTACAATTGGTACGTGTTTAACTTTGCCGACGTGGCGATTGTTGCCGGGGTCGCAGCCCTGTTGTATGATTCCTTCCTGGGGGAACCCGCCGCAAAAGCGCCCTGATCCCGGCCGATACGATCCCTCGGCCGAGGCTCGTTTACGTTTCTAAACGGAACGGAGCTTGCGCCTGGATGGCGACTTGCGGATGATTTGACGAAAGATTGAACAGGAAGTCCGATGCGCGACACCGAAGCCCGCGGCTGGATTGTACGAAATTCGTTGAGCGCGGCGACACGCGCCACGCGCTTTAAGACCGTCGCTTCCATGATCGCTTTGGCCGTTGCAATGACCGCCGGAGCCGCGCACGCGGCCGAGGACGAGGACTTCTCGGACAAAATCATCGACAGCATTAAGACCACCATTAACGGCGGCAGCAACATTGACGATGGGAAAATCCAATATCGCGAACGATCGCCGCTGGTCGTGCCTCCCAAGCTTGATTTGCCGCCCCCGGACAAAGCGTCCGCTGCCGAAGCGAAGGCGTCGAATTGGCCCAAAGATCCGGACGAAGGACGCCGCAGGGCGTCCGCTAAGAAGAAGAAAGAAGAAGCGGGCGTATTTGATAGCTACTTCAATTCATTCTTGCCGACCAAGCCGGTTGTCGCCGCCGCTCCCGAGGAGCCGCAGGGTCCGCCTCCACCCGCTCGCCCTGACAACGTCACCGACAGAGACAACCCCGTTTACGACCAGGCGGGCACTTTGTGGGGTGGTGTTGGCAATTTCTTCGGCAGCAAAAAAACCGAAGTGGTGCAGTTCAAAGGGGAGCCGACGCGCGAGTCGCTGACCCAGCCGCCCGCCGGCTATCAAACGCCGTCGCCGAATTTCGCCTATGGCGCGAACGTCAAGGTCGAGGTGCCCAGGCCCGTGGAGGTCAACTCGGCGGGAGAACGTGTTAGGTAGGGCAACTAACACGACAAACGATTACGTCCGTCTCGCGGCTTTGTGACACTTGCGGCAGCGATGCCGCCAATTTGAATTTCCGGCGGCGGCGGCGACAAGCTAAGCTTTGGCAACTCCAATCAAGGACGCTCGAGCGGTTTGTTCAGGCTTCCAGATAGGTCGTGATGTCCTTACACCGCTTCGCCGTCTCTCTTGTCCCGCTGGCCTTCGTTTTTTCCGCAAACGGCACTTTCGCTCAGACCACGGTGACGGCGGCACCGCCCACCTCGTTTGCGCTTCCCAACGGCTTGCAGGTGGTGGTGATTCCGGATCACCGCACGCCCGTCGTCACCGAGATGATCTGGTACAAGGTCGGCTCCGCCGACGAGACGCCCGGAAAATCCGGCCTCGCGCACTTTCTCGAACATTTGATGTTCAAGGGCACCGCCAAGCATCCGACCGGCGAATTTTCGCAAACCGTGCTCCGGATCGGCGGCAACGAGAACGCCTTCACTTCAACGGACTACACCGCCTATTTCCAGCGCGTGCCGCGCGATCAATTGGCCAGGATGATGGAATTCGAGGCCGATCGCATGACCGGCCTGATCCTCAAGGACGAAAACGTGTTGCCGGAGCGCGACGTGGTGCTCGAGGAATTCAACATGCGGGTCGCCAACAATCCGGAAGCCCGCCTCACCGAGCAGATCATGGCGGCGCTGTATCTCAATCATCCCTATGGCCGCCCCGTCATCGGCTGGCGCCAGGAAATCGAGAAGCTCGACCGCGAAGATGCGCTGGCGTTCTATCGGCGTTTTTATGCGCCGAACAACGCCACGCTGGTGATTGCCGGGGACGTCGAGGCCAACGACGTCCGCCCGATGGTCGAGCGGACGTTCGGTACTGTGGCCGCGCAACCCGCGATACAGGCCCAGCGCCAACGTCCGCAGGAGCCCGAGCCCGGCGCAGCCCGCACCGTGACGCTTTCCGACCCCAGGGTCGAACAACCCGTGATACGGCGCTATTATCTCGTGCCCTCGGCCGCGACCGCCGCGCCTGGCGAAAGCCCAGCCCTCGACGTGCTCGCGCAGTTGATGGGCGGTGGCAGCAATTCCTACCTTTATCGCGCGCTGGTCATCGACCGCCCGCTCGCGATCAGCGCCGGCGCCGGATATTCAGGTACCTCGCTCGACGCGACGCAGTTCACGGTCTCGGCCGCACCGAAACCCGGCGTCGAATTTGCGCAAATCGAGCAGGCGATCGATGAAGTGATAGCGGACGTCGGGCAAAACGCCGTGCGGCCCGAGGATCTCGAACGCGTCAAGACCCAGCTGATCGCGGAGGCGATCTACGCCCAGGACAATCAGGCGACGCTGGCACGCTGGTATGGCGGTGCGCTCACCTCCGGCTTGAGCATCGACGACATCAGACGCTGGCCCGATCGCATTCGCGCCGTCACCGCCGAACAGGTCCGCGATGCCGCGCACAAATGGCTCGACAAGAAGCGCTCGGTAACCGGCTATCTGATCAAGGACGCCACGCCGAAGCGCGAGGAGAAGCGTTCGTGACTTATCCCAAATTTTGGACGAAGGCCGGCGCACGGCGCGGCGCATTCATTCTTGCCACCTGTCTTGCGGTCACGCCGCTGACATCGGCACCATCGCGCGCCGCGGCGAAAATCCAGCATCTGATTTCCCCCGGAGGCATTGAGGCCTGGTTTGTACAGGACTCAACCGTACCGCTGATTGCGATGGAATTTGCCTTCCGCGGCGGCACCGCACAGGACCCTGCCGACAAGCCCGGCGTCGGCAATATGGTTTCCGGTTTGCTCGACGAAGGTTCCGGCGAGACGGATTCCAGGACGTTCCACGAGCGTCTCGAACGCCGCGCGATCGAATTGAGCTTCAGCTCGGCGCGGGACTTTTTCCGCGGCTCGCTGCGCATGCTCCGGGACAACAAGGATGAGGCTTTCGACCTGCTTCGGAGCGCGCTGACATCGCCACATTTCGACGCCAACGACGTCGAACGCATTCGCGCACAAGTCATCTCGGGCCTGCGGCGGGAGACCTCGAACCCGAATTCGCTGGCCAGCCGCAAGTTCCTCGAAATCGCGTTTGGCGACCACCCCTATGGCCGACCGGGCAACGGCACGCTCGCAAGCGTTCCGAAAATCGACGTCGCCGACATGAAAGACTATGTCCGCCGCGTATTGGCGCGGGACAATTTGAGGATTGCCGTGGTCGGCGACGTCGATCCGGCCACGCTCGGCCAATTGCTCGACAAAACCTTTAGCGGATTGCCGGCCAAGGCGAGCCTGATGCCGGTTTCCGACATTGAGGCCAGCAAGCCGCCGCAGCGGGCATTCGTTCCGCTCGACGTGCCGCAAACCGTGGTGACGTTCGGCGGCCCCGGCGTCAAGCGCAACGACCCGAATTTCATGGCGGCCTTCGTCGTGAACCACATCCTCGGCGGCGGGACGCTGTCCTCGCGGCTCTACCACGAGGTCCGCGAAAAGCGCGGCCTCGCCTATTCCGTCTATGAATCGCTGCTATGGATGGATCACTCCGCGATGTTCATCGGCAATACCGGAACCCGTGCCGACCGCGCCGGCGAGACCGTCGATGCCATCGACAAGGAAATCCGCCGCATCGCCGTGGACGGCCCGACCCAGCAGGAACTGGATGAGGCCAAAGCCTATCTCCAAGGCTCGCAAATGCTGGCGCTCGATACGTCTTCGAAACTTGCCGGGGCGCTGCTGCAATATCAGCTCGACAAGCTCCCGATCGACTATATCGAGAAGCGCAACGCCCTCGTCGAGGCCGTGACGCTGGATGATGCGAAGACCGCCGCGAAGCGGTTGTGGGGCCAAGGCCTCCTCACCGTGATCGTCGGTCGCGCCCCGCAGGCCGCGATGCAGCCCGCGGCCACGACGGCGAATTGACAACCGCGCAGCAAGACAAATAGTCGATAAACCCGGTATCCTGTCTCGCCTGATTCCATCAGGGAATATCAGGCCATTCGGTGATGCCATGCTGCGGATTTCCCGCGACCTTTCGATCGACGAGAGTGACATCGAGATTTCTTTCGTTCGCGCCTCGGGGCCGGGCGGACAGAACGTCAACAAGCTCGCGACCGCGGCGCAATTGCGTTTCGATACGCGCCGGGTCGCGCTGCCGGCGGATGCGCAAGCGCGGCTCGACCGTCTTGCCGGCCAGCGCATGACCAAGGACGGCGTGATCGTGATCCATGCGCAGCGGTTTCGCACCCAGGAACGCAACCGCACTGATGCGATCGAGCGTCTCGTCGTGTTGCTGCGCGAGGCCGTGACGCGGCCCACCCCGCGGCGTCCCACTAGACCTACGCTCGGCTCGAAACAGCGCCGGCTGGAAGGCAAAAAACGCCGCAGCGACATCAAGGCAAAGCGCGGCTCGGGCGGGTTCGACGATTGAGGCTGTGTGTTCGCGGTTTGTATCCCGGGCGCGATGCAGCGCGTAGCGTTGCTTCGCAGAACCGGGACCCACATTCCCCTGTAAAGATTCCCCTACAAAGAATGGGCCCCGGATCAGCAGCGCACCACGCCGAAGGCGGCGCGATGCGCTGCATCCGGGGAACGAATCTTCCTTCGCGAAGAACGAGGAAAGCAAGCCTCTCACCCTCCCCTCGCCCGGCAAAAGCCCCTAGATTGCCTTCCCAACTTCACGAGTAACCCCAGCCCCATGCCCGTCCGCCAGCTTCCGGAACAGATCGTCAACCGAATCGCGGCCGGCGAGGTGGTCGAGCGCCCGGCGAGCGTGGTGAAAGAGCTGGTGGAAAACGCCATCGACGCCGGCGCCAGCCGGATCGACATTTTCAGCGATGGCGGCGGAAGGCGGCGGATCGGCATCACCGATGACGGCGGCGGCATGACCCTTGGCGATCTCGCGCTCGCGGTCGACCGTCACGCCACCTCCAAACTCGACGACGAGGACCTGTTGCGGATTCGCACGCTGGGCTTTCGCGGCGAGGCGTTGCCCTCGATCGGCGCGGTGGCAAAGCTCAACATCACCACGCGTCATTCGAGCGAGCCGCACGCCTGGTCGCTCTCGGTCGAAGGCGGCGAGAAATCCGACATCGTGCCGGCGGCACTTTCACAAGGCACCCGCGTCGAGGTCAGCGATCTGTTTTACGCGACGCCGGCGCGTTTGAAATTCCTCAAAACCGACCGCACCGAAGCCGAGGCGATCCGTGAAGTGGTGCGTCGCCTCGCGATGGCGCGGCCCGACATCGCCTTCACCATGGCCGGCGAAGAACGCGCGCCCGTCACCTGGGCTGCGGCCCTTCCCGGCGCCAGCGGCCGGCTGACGCGGCTTGGCGATATCTTGGGCGCGGATTTTCGCGGGAGCGCCATCGAGGTGCGCAGCCAACGCGAAGGCGTCGTGATCGAGGGTTTTGCCGCGGCTCCCTCGCTGACGCGAGCGAACGCGCTCGGGCAATATCTGTTCGTCAACGGCCGACCGGTGCGCGACAAGCTGATTTTGGGCGCGGTGCGCGCGGCCTATTCGGATTATCTACCGCGCGACCGCCACCCGGTGGTGGCGCTGTTCGTGACGCTCGATCCCGAAGGCGTCGACGCCAACGTGCATCCCGCGAAGACCGAAGTGCGCTTCCGCAATGCGGGCCTGGTTCGTGCGCTGATCGTGCACGCGCTCAAAGATGGCCTTGCGCGTGAGGGCAAGCGCACCGCGGCCAACAGCGACGGCGCGGCGCTGGCGTCGTTCCGTCCGTCCTTCGCGCCGCCGCGAGCGAATTGGGACTGGCGAAACTCGCCGGCCTATCCGGTCGGACCCTCGCCGGCCTTCGAGAACTCGACGACGACAGCCTTTGCCGAACCCGGGCAAGCCGCGTTCGACGTCGGCGCACCCACCGCGGATGTGCGTTTTGAAGGAACGCCATCACCCGATCTGCTCGACCGCCCACTCGGCGCGGCGCGGACGCAGATTCATGAAACCTATATCGTGGCGCAGACCCGCGACGGCCTGATCGTGGTGGACCAGCACGCCGCGCATGAGCGCATCGTCTATGAAAGACTGAAAGCCTCGCTCGCGAGAGACGGCGTGCAGCGGCAAATCCTGCTCATCCCTGAAATCGTCGAACTCGATGAAGCCACGGTGGAGCGACTGATCGCGCGGGCCGAGGAACTCGCATCGTTCGGCCTTGCGATCGAATCCTTCGGCCCGGGTGCGGTCGCGGTGCGCGAAACGCCATCGCTACTCGGCAAGACAAATTCCGCCGCGCTGTTGCGCGATCTCGCCGAACACATGGAAGAATGGGATGAGGCCTTGCCGCTCGAACGCCGCCTGATGCACGTCGCCGCCACCATGGCCTGCCACGGCTCGGTGCGCGCCGGCCGCAGACTCAAGCCGGAAGAGATGAACGCGCTGTTGCGCGAAATGGAAGACACGCCGAATTCCGGACAGTGCAACCACGGCAGGCCGACTTACGTGGAGCTGAAGCTTTCGGATATCGAGAAGCTGTTCGGGAGGCGGTGAGATCAAAACGGAATCGTATCTCTCACCTGCTTCTCAAAAACACAAACTCCGTATCGTCATACACGCGCCGCTCGCGTTCCTCGAAACCCTCCGGCGTCGCAAATTCCGCCACTTTGGCTTCTTCCACCACCAGCAACGCATTTGGCGTCAACCAGCCGCCGTCGCGCAACGAGGCGAGCGCCTTCTCGGCCAACTTCATGCGGTAAGGCGGATCGAGAAACACCAGCGAGAACGGCTCGACCGGGTGCGCCGGGCCGAGATTGGTGGCGTCGCGACGATAGACCTTGGTCACGCCGCCCAAACCCAGCGCCTCGACGTTGTTGCGCAACAGCGCGCGCGCCTCGGTGCCGTTGTCGACGAACAACGTAAACTTCGCGCCGCGCGAGATCGCCTCTATGCCGAGCGCGCCGGTGCCGGCAAACAGATCGAGCACACGAGCGTCTAGAATCGGATCGTCATAGGCGTGAAGCAGAATATTGAAGAGCGACTCGCGTAACCGGTCCGCCGTCGGGCGAATCTCGCGCGAGGTCGGCGAAGCAAGGCTGCGACCCTTCAATCGTCCCCCAACGACGCGCATTAGCAGGCGATGTCCCTGCATTGAAGCGGGGAGGTTGATGCTTTAGCCACAACGGAGATAAGCCCCCTCTCCACCCAACTCGGGTTTACCCGAGTTGGGCATCTCAAATTGTCGAAGTCGGATATATCCGACTTCGATTGGGAGAGGGTTGGGGTGAGGGGGTACGGTCTCTCGATAGGCCCTAACCCCTCACCCGGACCGCGGAGTTTATCATCGGGCGGCGCTTTGCGCCGACCCGTTGGCGATCCGACCTCTCCCCTTGGGAGAGGTGAAACCGAGCCTGCGGCAACTTCCGATCCCAAACCCATAGAACCGCCTCTACTCATCCCGCGGCTTGAGATCGCGCTTGCCGTGATAGCCGCGCTGCGGGCGGCGCGGCGGGCCATAGCCGTTGGCTTCGGCCTCGTTGCGGGCGCGCGCTTCCTCGCTGCCGGTGCGCTGCACCAGCACGCGGCGGCCCTTGCGGTCGGCGATCAACCCGCTCTTGCCGGCCGGCTTGATCGGCTTTTTGCCTCGCGGGGCGGCGGTTTCTTCATTCTCGGGCCCGGGCTCGCCAGGCATGGGTCGGTTAAATTCCGCGCCAGCGAGCGTGGCAATCTTTTCACCGAGCTGCTCGCGCAGCACGCGGGTTTTGACCTCCTCGACCTGGCCTTCGGCGAGTTCGGCCAATTGAAACGGCCCGTAGGACACGCGGATCAACCGATTCACCTCGAGACCGAGATGCGCCATCACGTTACGCACCTCGCGGTTCTTGCCTTCGCGGATCGCGAACACCAGCCAGACATTGGCGCCGGAATCCCGCTCGAGCTTCGCATCGATCGGACCATATTTGACGCCATCGACTTCGACGCCCTTCTTCAATTCGTCGAGTTGCGCCTGCGTCACCTCGCCATGGGCGCGAACGCGATACCGCCGCAGCCAGCCGGTCTCGGGCAATTCGAGCGCGCGCGCCAAGCCACCATCATTGGTGAGCAACAAGAGGCCTTCGGTGTTGAAGTCGAGCCGGCCGATGCTGATCAGCCGCGGCAAGCCCTCCGGCAGATTGTCGAACACCGTCGGCCGCCCTTCGGGGTCGGCATGGGTGCTCATCAACCCGCGCGGCTTGTGGAACATAAAGAGCCGCGTGCGCTCGCGCGGCGGCAACGGCTTGCCGTCGACGGTGACGACGTCGTTGGCGGTGACATCGAGCGCTGGCGAATTGATCACACGGCCGTTGACCGTGACGCGGCCCTGCACGATCCATTCCTCGGCATCGCGGCGTGACGCAAGCCCCGCCCGCGACACCACCTTGGCGATGCGTTCGCCGGATTTCTTCTCGCGCGGGGGCCGCGGTGGACGGCGCTCGTCAGCCGGGCGCTCACGATAAGCACCGCGGCCGCCGAAAGCCGGGCGCTTGGCGAAAATCTTGGTGTCGTCCTCATTGTCGCGGCGCGGCCGATCGGCCTTGCGGTCGAAGGATCGCGCCTCGTTGCGCGGGTGTTCCTGCCAGGAGGACCGCGCTTCGCGTGGACTGTCGAATTTCGGCCGGTCGCCACGCGGACGCTCGTCGCGGCCTTCCCGAGGCCGGTCGAATTTCGGCCGTTCGCGAAACGGACGGTCACCGTGGGGACGGTCCTCGCGCGGACGCGAAAACCGTGGACGCTCGCCGCCGCCGTTGTCCTCGCGCGGTTTGTCGTAACGGGGCTTGTCGAAGCGCGGCCTCTCAGAGTTCGGTCTATCGAAATTTCTGGCGCCTTCACGAGGGGGACGCGAATTGCGCCCCTCGCGGTCGGGCGAACTTGCGTCGCGCTTCTGCCATGGCTTTGCATCGCCCCGATCCGGACTGCGTTCCCCGCGATCACGGCCGCCAAAATCCTTGCGCGGGCCACGATCAGGCGCGCCTCGAGAGAATTTCCGCTCGCCGCCAAATTTTCTCTCGCCTTGCGGACGATCGCCATAAGGCCGATCCCGCTGCGGCCGATCGCCTTCCTTGCGAAAGCCCTCGCCGCGCGGCGTGTAGGGTCGCTTCTCTTCACCCCCATCACGGGGAGTATAGGGCCGCTTGTCGCCGAATTTTTTGTCGGAGAAACGCCCAGCGCCACGACCTTCGCCAGCTGCGCGATCGTCGCGGCGATAATTCGGGCGATCGCCGCGTGGGGCGAAGGAGCGCTTTTCGCTGCTGCGATCGTCGCGCGGGCGAAAATCCTTGCGGGGTTCTGAACGATCCCCGCGAAGCGGACGCGGCGCGTCTTTGTCGAAACGGCGGGGGGCGTCATCGAAATCGCGGCGCGGCGCGGCACCATCGCGCTTGCCGGCATAGGGCTTGCTAGATGCCGAATAGGGCTTCTTGCCATAAGATTTGGCGTCGTCGCGCTTGGCGGCATAGGGGCGTTTTTCGCCGTCCCGCTTGCCCGCAAAATCCTTGTCGGCAAAACCGCGCTTGGCGAATTTCTTGTCCGGCCCGCGAGGGACGCCGGAGCGGCTTTTGCCACTGGGCCGATCACGCCGGCCGCGGGAATCGTTGTTTTTGTCGTCGTCGCGGGGCATGAAAGGTCTCGTTTCGGGTGCAGATCAAATAGGGATATAAGCGCGCGCTGTCAGTCAGCGGCGCCTATCTCACGCAAAACCGGTATCCACTTTTGCTGAAGGCACCGTTAGTAGCAGAGTTTGACCGATGATACGAGGCATGACCGCCCCCTCTTTCATGGATTTGGCGCTAAAAACGGCCGAAAACGCCGGAAAATCCGGCGAAGTGCCGATCGGATGCGTGATTGTGCGCGATTCCGAGGTCATCGCTACGGCCGGCAACCGGACGCTAACCGACCGTGACCCGACCGCACATGCCGAAATCCTCGCGATCCGGCAAGCCGCAGAGACCATCGGCACCGAGCGGCTGGTCGATTGCGACCTCTACGTCACGCTGGAGCCATGCACGATGTGCGCCGGTGCGATTTCGTTCGCCCGCATTCGCCGGCTTTATTACGGCGCGGCGGACCCGAAAGGCGGCGCGGTGGATTCCGGTGTGCGGTTCTTCGCTTCCCCAACCTGCCACCACGTGCCGGAGGTCTATTCGGCGGTCGGCGAGCGCGAGTCGGCGGCCATGCTGCGGGAGTTTTTCAAGCTGCGGCGGTGAAAAACGCCCGCAACGCTTTCCCGGTCGCCTCTGGATTTTCCTCGGTCAAAAAATGCCCGGAATCGATCGGCGCGCCGGTGACGTTGGTCGCCCACATCTTCCAGGTGTCGAGCGGGGTCGCGGCGGCATTCGCAATCCCCGCGTCGCCCCACAGCGCCAGCATCGGGATCGTGATCTTGTTGCCGGCGTCGCGATCGGTCTTGTCGATCTCGAAATCGGCATAGGCGCCGGCGCGATAGTCTTCGCACATCGCATGCACTCTGGCAGGATCGCGGAACGGGGCGAGGTAATGCTCCAGCGCGTGGAAATCGATCGCCTCGAGCGTTTTCGACTTGGTCTGGCTCGCCATCTTCTGCTTGAGGAAAAAATCGGGATTGCCGCTGATCAGCCCTTCCGGCAGCGGAAAGGGCTGCGCCAGAAACGCCCAATGGTAAATTTTCAGCGCATAACGGCGGTCGATCCGCGCCCAATATTCATAGGTCGGCAGAATATCCAACACCGCGAGCCGCGACAGCCGCCCGGGATGATCGAGCGCGAGACGATAAGCGACGCGGCCGCCGCGATCATGTCCGGCCAATGCGAAATGCACGTGACCGAGTTGTTCCATCGCCTCGATCATGGTTCGCGCCATCGCGCGCTTGGTGTAGGGCGTGTGATCCTCGTCGCTCTCCGGCATGTCCGACCAACCATAGCCCGGCAAGTCCGCGATGATCAGCGTGAACTTGTCGGCCAAACGCGGCGCCACGCGATGCCACATCACATGGGTTTCGGAGAAGCCATGCAACAGCAACAGCGGCGGCCCCTTGCCTCCGACGCGGGCGAAAATGCGCCCGGATTTCGTGTTGATCCATTCGGAAGCGTAACCGGGAAGCAGGTCGACGAGATCAGGCATGGTTCGCTCTCACGTCATCACCGCGAACGCCGAAGACAAGTAGACACCAACGTTTCCCATCTGCAAAGGGACATCGCGGCATACTGAATACCCCACTGGACAAGGATGACCTTACAGCGTCAGCCTTTTTCCTGCCTTCTCCCGCTCCACCGCCTGCCAGCCGATGTCGCGCCGACAAAAGCCTTCCGGCCATTGGATGCGATCGACCGCCTCATAGGCGCGCGCTTGCGCTTCGGTGACGGTTGTGCCCAACGCGCAAACGTTCAGCACCCGGCCGCCATTGGCGAGAATGGCGCCATTTTTTGCAACCGTACCGGCGTGGAAAATCTCGACGCCCTCGACTTTGGCAGCCTCGTCAAAGCCCTGGATGACGCTGCCCTTGGCGTATTCGCCGGGATAGCCTTTCGCGGCCATCACCACCGTAAGCGCACTTTCCGGAAACCAGCGCAGATCGAAGTTCTTCAATTGTCCATCGCAGGAAGCCAGCATCGCCGGCACGATGTCCGACATCATCCGCAGCATCAGCACTTGGCATTCGGGATCGCCGAAGCGGACATTGTATTCGAACAGTTTCGGGCCTTCGGCCGTGAGCATCACCCCCGCATAGAGCACGCCGCGAAACGGCGTGCCGCGTGTCTTCATCCCGTTGACGGTAGGAACAATGATCTTCGCCATGATCTCGGCGTGGATTTCGTCGGTCACGAACGGCGTCGGCGAATAGGCGCCCATGCCGCCGGTGTTGGGCCCCTGGTCGTGGTCGAACACGCGTTTATGGTCCTGGGCCGAAGCGAGCGCGATCGCGGTCTCGCCGTCGGACAGGGCGAAAAAGCTGATCTCGCGGCCTTCGAGAAATTCCTCGATCACGACTTCTGCGCCGGCCGCGCCGAACGCGCCGTCGAACATCATCGCGATGGCGTCTTCGGCCTCTTTCAAGGTCTTGGCGACGACGACGCCTTTGCCCGCGGCAAGCCCATCAGCCTTGACCACGATCGGCGCGCCCTTGGCACGGACATAGGCGAGCGCGTCGGCGGCATTGGTGAAACGGCCATAGGCACCGGTCGGAATGCCGAACTCGGTACAAAGCGCCTTGGTGAAACCCTTGGAGCCTTCGAGCCGCGCGGCCTGTTTGCTCGGCCCAAACGCCCTGATGCCGGCTTGAGCGAGATCGTCGACGATGCCCGCCGCAAGCGGCGTTTCCGGACCGACCACCACCAATTCCACCGCGTTGCGCTTGCAGAAATCGATCACCGCGGTGTGGTCGGCGATGTCGAGCGCGACGCATTCGGCCTCACGCGCGATACCGGCGTTGCCCGGCGCGCACCAGAATTTCGTCACCAAAGGCGAGGCCGCGATCTTCCACGCCAAAGCGTGTTCGCGACCGCCGGAACCGAGCAGAAGAATGTGCATGGATGCAGCCAGACCAGAGTTGCCGCGACAAGGTTCACCGTTTAGCATGGCGTTGGCACACTGCAACAACTCCCACTCAGGTGTGGATATGTGTCCGATAGCTGGGATTGCCGTGCTGAGGGCTTGCGTGCGAGCCTAAAAATCCCGATTTATTGCCCGATATGACCGCAACCGAGGCCCTTCTCAACACACCGGAATTCACGGTGTCCGAACTGTCCTCCGCCTTGAAACGGACGGTGGAGGACACTTACGGGCATGTGCGGGTGCGCGGCGAAATTTCCGGTTTCCGCGGGCCGCACTCCTCCGGCCACTGCTATTTCGCACTGAAGGACGAGAGCGCCAAGATCGAAGCGGTGATCTGGAAATTCGCGCATGCGCGGATGCGGTTCAAGCCGCAGGAAGGGCTTGAGGTGATCGCGACCGGCAAGCTCACCACCTATCCCGGCTCGTCGAAATACCAGATCGTGATCGAGGCGCTCGAGCCCGCCGGGATCGGCGCGCTGATGGCGCTGATGGAAGAGCGCAAGCGCAAGCTTTCTGCCGAAGGTCTGTTCGACGAGGCACGCAAGCAACTCTTGCCGTGGCTGCCGGAGGTAATCGGCGTCGTCACCTCGCCGACCGGAGCTGTAATCCGCGACATCCTGCATCGGTTGGAAGACCGTTTTCCGCGCCGCGTGCTGGTGTGGCCGGTGCGGGTGCAGGGCGAGGGCTCGGCCGAACAGATCGCAGGAGCGATCCGCGGCTTCAACGCGTTGCCCGAAGGCGGCAAAATTCCCCGGCCCGATCTTCTGATCGTCGCGCGTGGCGGCGGCTCGCTCGAAGACCTCTGGTCGTTCAACGAGGAAATCGTGGTCCGCGCCGCCGCCGAGAGCATGATCCCGCTGATCTCGGCGGTCGGCCACGAGACCGACATCACGCTGATTGATTTCGCCGCCGACAAGCGCGCGCCGACGCCGACCGCCGCCGCCGAAATGGCGGTGCCGGTGCGCAGCGAATTGTTCGTCGAGGTCACGGCCCTGGCGCGGCGCACGATGCTGTGCTGGCAACGCGGCCAGGAAAGTCGCCGCAACGAATTGCGCGCCGCGATGCGCGCGCTACCCGCCGCGAGCGAATTGCTCGCAATCCCGCGACAAAGACTGGATGGCGCGAGCGCTTCGCTCCCGCGCGCCTTGAAAGCCAACACCCACGCCCATTTCCGCCGCTTCGCGGGCTCCAGCGCGCGGTTGACGATGCGGGTGCTGCGCGGACAGATCGCACAGGCCGACCATCGCCTCACGGTGTGCGGTGAGCGGATGGCGCATTCCGCGAAGTCGCTGCTGCGAAACCGGCGAGATCGTTTCGCGAACCTCGCGGTCCGCCTCAAGGCTTCAAAATTCTCCAACGCCCAGGCGCAGCGCCAGAAAATCGCGCGCGAGCGCGAACGCGTACATCGATTGGCCGAGCGCGCGCGCCGAGCGCTTGATTTTTCGCTTCAGCGCCTGCAGGCGCGGATCGGCCATAGCGGTCAGCTCCTGGGCGCGCTATCGTATCGCAGCGTGTTGACGCGCGGCTTTGCCCTGGTGCGCGACGAGCACGGCCATCCGGTGCACGCCGCAGCTAGCGTCGGCCCGCTCGCGCGACTCGAACTCGAATTCGCCGATGGACGCGTCGCCGCTATCGCCGATGCGGATCGGCCGGCGGCGACGGCGAACAAGCCAAAAGCTGCGGCGAGCGAACCCAAGGCCGCGACGCCGAAGCGCGCCGTCAAACCGGTGGGCCAGGGAAACTTGTTTTAACGCGCCAGCCATTCCGCGGTGCGCTTTTGCGAATCGGCGCGCGCTTCCGTGTCGGTGCCGAGATGGCCGTGTTCCGGCAATGCGGCATCCGAGGTCTCGGCCGTGGCGCGCAGCGGAAAGTTCGCACGGTCGAAATCGTGATAGGCGCTGGGATACACCACGATCCGCGTCAGCGCGCTGCGTCCGCGCGCGCCGTCCACCATCTGCCGGCAAGCCGGCGGCGAACTGACGTCGTCCTTGGCGCCGATCAGGATGAGCGTCGGAACGCGGGCACTCCAGCCGAGGCCAGACGAGATGCGGCAATCCGGATAGAAGGCGACCGCCGAACGGAAATCCGGCTCGACATTGCGCGACGACGACTGCGGACGCACCGCCCATAACAACGCGCTCGCGCCGTTCGCCCACCCCAGGAGACTGATGCGATTTCGCTCGGTCCAGGATTGCTCCACCAACCATTTCCGTGCCGCCATGATATCGGCGAGCCGTTCGCGACGGGCGAGCACCCGACCCTCCTTGACGCGGCATTGCGGACCGACCTCACGCGAGCCGTAGCTGTCCGGCAAAAGGACGGCGTTGCCCGCTTTCAGCAATTGCTCGGCCCATTCGCGATAGCGCGGCTGGACCGGCTCGGAATAGCCGCTCAATCCGCCGCATCCATGCAGGGCGATCACGACCGGAAACGGACCGTCGCCGTCGGGCTTGTAGAGCTGCGCGTGCAAGGTGCCGCTAGCGGAAGGAATGTCGACTTGGTGGGAGGACGGCAATGGCGCGGCGTTCGCGGCCACGGCCACGACGGAGATCGTCAGGGATGCGATTGCTGACAGAAAACGCATTTGAATTTGCCGGGTACTATGGTGCTTCAAACGAAGCGTTCCATTTTGCGAAACTAGCACGCGCCGATCACGACATTTCATCACAAATCGGTGGGTTTGACCGGCGGACAGCACGACCTATTTATGATAAATCGCCCCTTGCGGGAATCGTTCGTGCCGGCTCGAATCGCCGGACCCTATTCGGAGCATTCAACCGTGCTGAATAAATTTGGCGCCTCAGGCCATGGCGAGGCGCAGGTGCAATATCTCGATGGCGATTTTCGCATGGTCTCGCCAGGCACCTATGTGCGTTGCGCGGTGACCGATGCACGAATCCCGCTCGACGAACTCAAATATTGGAGCGTCGATCTGCAAGAGGCTTACGCCCTTCCGAACGCCGTATTGCAGCGGCATTTTCCTCGCGCGTTGAAGAGTTAAGGTCGTAGGGTGGGCAAAGCCAACGGGTCGCGCGAACGCGCGCCCGATGATAAACTCCAGCGTGCCCACCATCCCATCACGGGTGTTGAATGGTGGGCACGGCGCGAAGCACCTTTGCCTACCCTACGATTCTTTCGTAAATTTCTTGTCGCGGGCTTGAAAGAGTTTATCGGAGACGAATTTGCGCAATTTCACGACGTCGTCGAACTCAAGCCTCACCGGAAAAGGCACAATCGCTTGCGCCCAATCCGGCAATTTTCCGGCGATGCGCAGTCGCGCCAGATCCTTCTCGGTCGTCACCAACGTCAGCGCATCGCGCTTGGCTTCCGCGATTAAGGCATCGATCTCGCTTTTCGAGAACGGGTGATGGTCGCCAAAGGCGCGCTCGCACACCACCTCGATCCCGTTGGCGCGCAATGTCCGGAAAAACCTGTCGGGATCGCCGATGCCTGCGAACGCCGACACGCGTTTGCCCTTGAGGGCCGCCAACGACGCGTCGTCAGCCCTGAGAAACGCCGTCAACACCAGCCTTTCCCGCGCCACGACGGCGGCGGCAACCGTCTCGGCCGCGGCGCCATCGCCGACGACGATCAGCGCGTCGGTACGGGCGAGTTGTGGCGACAGCGGCACGCGCAAAGGGCCGGCGGGAAACACGCAGGCATTGCCAAGGCCGCGGTGGCTGTCGATCACGATCAGCGAAGCATCCTTGGCGATTGCGGGATTCTGGAAACCGTCGTCCATCACGATCACGCTGGCGCCTTGCGAGCGCGCCAGGGCGACCCCGGCGATACGATCGCGCGCAACCACCACGGGCAACGTCTGTGCCAACATCAACGGCTCGTCGCCGACATCGGCTGTCGCGTGGCGTTCGGGATCGACCTTGATCGGGCCGCGCAATTTTCCGCCATAGCCGCGGCTGAGCACGACGGGCGTCTCGCCGAGCTCGTACAGTATCTTGCCAAGCGCCAACACCGTCGGGGTTTTGCCGGCGCCGCCGACGTGATAATTGCCGACGCACAGCACGGGTATGCCGGCGTCAAAGCCCTCGCGCTGCAATCGCCCCGCCGCGACCGCGCCATAGAACGCACCGAGCGGCATGAGGAGTCGCGATATCCATGAAGACGGCCGGTACCAAAAGGCCGGCTCATGCATTGGTCGCCCCCACTTCTAGCCGCAACTGCAGGAGATACGGCTCGAGCGCCGTCAATGTACGCTCGAGCGCGCCGCCGAGCTGTTCGACCACTTGCGCCGAGGCCGCAACCTGCAACTGGCGCGCCGCTGGGTCGGCCAGCAAATGACCGAGCTGCTTCACCAGCGCCTCTTGCGTGTCGGCGCGCCTGGCGCCGCCCGCGCCATCGAGCGCCTCGTAGACATCGGTGAAATTGAAAACATGAGGACCATGAACGATCGAGGCCCCGAGCTTGACCGCCTCGATCGGATTTTGCCCGCCATGCTCGACCAGCGATCCCCCCATGAACACGATTCCCGCCAAACGATAGAACAATCCCAGTTCACCCATCGTGTCCGCGACGTAGACGTCGGTGGCCGCCGTGGGCAACTCCTCTCGCGAACGCAAAGCCGCTTGCAGGCCGGACGCCGTGATCATGCGCGCGATGGCTTCGCCGCGATCGGGGTGCCGCGGCACGATCACACTCAAGAGCGAGGGGAAAAATCCCGCAAGCGTCCGATGCGCCTTGAGCAGAATCTCTTCCTCGCCCGGATGGGTCGAGGCGGCGACGATGATCGGGCGACCACGCACCACCGACATCAACCGCTCCAGCTTGGCGGAATCGGCGGGCGGCGCCGAAACGTCCAGCTTCAAATTGCCGGTCGTAATGACGTTGCGGCTGCCGAGCGCGGCAAAGCGCTCGGCGTCGGCCTGCGATTGCGCCATGCAAATATCGAACCGGCCGAGTAACGCCGAGATCGTGCCGGCAAACCTACGCCAGCGCGGAAACGAGCGATGCGACATCCGGCCATTGATCAGGACCATCGGCAAACGCCGCGCCGCGCTCGCCAAAATGAGGTTGGGCCACAAATCGGACTCGATGAACAAAGCAAGCCCCGGCCGCCAATGGTCGAGAAAGCGCGCTACATAGCGCGGAGAATCGTAAGGCACATATTGATGAATGATGTCCGCGGGAAAACGCTTGGCGACGATCGCCGCCGAGGTCACCGTTCCGGACGTCAAGAGCACGCGAATCCTGTGCGCGCGCAATTTTTCGATCAAGGCCGCCGCGGCCAGCACTTCACCGACGCTGGCGCCGTGAATCCAGACCAGCGGTCCGTGCGGCCGAATGTTCTCACTCATGCCGCGGCGCTCGCCGACGCGCGCGGGATCTTCCTTGCCCTGCTTCAGCCGCCGCTTGATCAGCGCCGGCGCCAGCGGCACCATCGCGGCCGACAGCTTCCGGTAGAAACGCAGCGTCATCGGCAGGGACTTAGCCATGGCCCGCCTGTTCCGCACAGCCGACCAACGCATAGGCGCGACCGGTCACGTCTTCCAAGGCAGCCTCGAGTTGCGCACGCAGTTTTTCCATGGTCTCGCCATCGGCGTCGGGCGGAACCACAATCAATTCGCCTCCCACCATTGCGCCGCGCCCGAATGGCAAATTGATCGTGGTGCGGTCCCAGTTGTTCAACCGGATGAAACGGCTGGTCGCGATCGCAAGCGGCATGATCGGCCGTCCGGCTTCGCGCGCCAGCATGATGATGCCCAACCCCGCGACACGCGAACGCTTCGGTACGTCGGCGGTCAGCGCGACATTATAATTGTCTTCCAGCGCCCGCACCATCTCCTTGAAGGCACCAACCCCGCCCTTGCGATGAAACGCCGACCCGTGGTCACCGGAACCACGGATGGCGCCGACACCAAGGCGTTGGGCGGCGATCGCATTGAATTCACCGTCGCGGTGCAGCGAGACCAGCACTTTGGCGCGATAGCTTTTTTTCCGCTTCAAGAACGGCGTCATGAAATGCTGTCCGTGCCAGAACGCCAGAATGATCGGCATCTGCGACTCGGCGTTTTCATAGGCGTTCGGCGGGTGGATGCTGAATTTGTTGGTCAGCCAGACCAGCCGCAAGAATTCGGCCGCGAGAAACCCGACAGCGCGCTGAACCCAGCCGCCGCGCAGCACATTGCGCATGAACTTTTTCAACGGGCGGGCTTCGCGTCTTGGCCCGGATCGAGCAGCCGGTGGAGATGGACGACAAAATAACGCATATGGGCGTTATCGACAGTCTGCTGCGCCTTGGCTTTCCACGCTTCGTAAGCGGTCGCGTAATTCGGGAACACGCCGACGATATCCACGGCACCGAGATCCTTGAACGTCATGTGCCCGAGATCGGTCAGCTCGCCTCCGATGACGAGATGGAGCAATTGCTGCGGGGCGCTATCTGGCATGATTCCTTTTCCTGACGCGGCCCGGCGCACTATATTTCCGGCCTGCATCGACGGTGTTTGAGGTCAGGGATGGCTTCGAAAATGCTCGACAATGCGTGCATGACGATCGCGCCCCGCTGCCACCAACACCCCATGCGTCACCTCGCGGCGATTATACGATATCGCATCCCCGGAAAGCGCGGTCATGCTACCATTGGCTTCCTGCACGATCAAATTGGCCGCGGCAAGGTCCCAGTCGCGGCTTTGACCGCCGGCAAAGGCCGCATCGAGCCTTCCCTGCGCCACCCGGCACAATCGAAGCGCCAGCGATGCAATCCTGGGGTGAAGGACGATTTCGCCGTGGGTCCCGGTGAGCCGTTCGACCAGGGGCTTGGGCCCGGCCACGCGGGAAAAATCAAACTCGGTGCCCGAGGCCGCAAGAACCGGTACGTCGTTGCACGCCGCACCCTGCCCGCGCGCGGCAAAGAAAAATTCATCGCTGGCCGGCACGAACACGGCCGCCAGCACCGGCGTTGCGTCTTCGACCAGCGCCACGCTCACGCACCAGTCTTCGCGACCGGCGAGATAACCGCGGGTGCCGTCGATCGGATCGACGATCCATGCCAAGGGCTTACCGAGACGCGCTTCGTCGTCGGCGCTTTCTTCCGAGAGCCAGCCGTAATCGGGCGTAGCGGACCGCAGCCGCGTCTCGATCAGGTCGTTGACCCTGATATCGGCTTCGGACACCGGCGAGGACGCGCCCTTGGTCCAGTTCTTCAGCTCAGTGCGAAACAGCGAAAGCGCCAAAGCGCCAGCCTCGCGAACTGTTTCCCTCAGCAGGGCCGCATCGCGCGCGAGGATATCGCACGTCAAGACTTTGTTGTTCACGCCGTCGGTACTAGCGTCCGCCAAGCGTCAATCCTTCGATGCGCAACGTCGGCGCGTTGACGCCGTAGCGAAATTCGAGGTCGTTGGCCGGCACCAACGATTTGAAGATATCGAGAAGATGGCCCGCGATCGTCACCTCGCTCACCGGATAGGTGATCTTGCCATTTTCGATCCAGAAGCCGGACGCGCCGCGGCTGTAATCGCCGGTCACCCCATTGACGCCGGAGCCGATCAGGTCGGTGACGTAGAAGCCCTGGCGGATGTCGGATATCAGCTCGGCCGGCGAAACCTCTCCCGCTTCGAGATGGAGATTGTACGATCCGGGCGAGGGCGAGGAGGATACACCACGGTGGGCGTGGCCGGTCGTGACCATTCCGAGCTCGCGCGCGGTCGCGCAGTCCAACACCCATGTCGTCAGCACGCCCTCATCGACGAGAGCAAGCTTTTTGACCTTGACGCCCTCGGCGTCGAACGATTGCGAGCGCAAGCCGCGCGGGCGCAACGGGTCGTCGATGATGCGGATGTTCTTCGCAAACAGCTGCTCGCCGAGACGGTCTTTCAGAAAACTGGTCTTGCGCGCAATCGAAGCGCCATTCACGGCTCCCACCAGATGACCGACCAACGATCCGGAAACCCGGGGATCGAATACCACCGGCACCTTGCAAGTTTCGACCTTGCGCGGATTGGCGCGCGCGACCGTGCGCTCGCCGGCCTTGCGGCCGACGCTTTCGGGCGAGGCGAGATCGGACGCGTGGGGCGCCGTGGTGTAATCGTAATCGCGTTCCATGCCGGTGCCCTCGCCCGAGATCGCGGTCATCGCGATGCCCTGGCTCGAGCGCAAATAAGAGCCGTGGAAGCCTGTCGAAGTCACCAGCACCATGCCGCCGATGCCCGCCGAAGCCGACGCGCCGCCGGATTTGGTCACGCCCTTGACGGCGAGCGCGGCCGCCTCGGCTTCACAGGCGCGGCGTTCAAGCTCCGAGGTCGAGGGAATCTTCGGGTCGAGCAGATCGAGATCGGGGAAATCGCGCGCCAGCAACGACGGATCGGCGAGACCGACATATTTGTCGTCGGGCGCGACGCGCGCCATCGCGACCGCGCGCTCCGCCAGCCTGGCGACGCCGTCACCGCTGACGTCGTTGGTCGAAACCACCGCCTGGCGCCGTCCCACCAGCACGCGCAATCCGACGTCGTCGCCTTCCGAGCGCTCGGATTCCTCGACACGCCCGTCGCGCACCTCAACGCCCTGCGACACGCCACGCACCGCCACCGCATCGGCGGCATCCGCGCCGGCGCGCCGGGCCGCCTCGACAAGACGCTGCGCCAGCGTGCTCAAGGCGGATTGATCGAACAGATCGGAGGTGGACGCTTTGGCGGAAAGCGGCGAAGCCGCTGATGGTGAAGAGATCACGAACAAGGTCCCAAAGATTGAAGGAGGATCGAGAAAGTTGAAGCAGGATCGAAGACGGCTCGAATAAAGTTCGAACGTCGAACCTATGAAATGTGCCCGATTCACGCGGACTTCAAGCATTTTCGGAGCACGGCGCCAAAGAATTTCGATCGTACCGCAACGTCTTGTCAATCATGTGGGCGGGTGACCTCCGATTAACCAGCCTTTTTAAGCCAATACGGACAAGGCTCTGCCAAAGTCGCCGCTATCGACCGGGAACATAATCCCGGCGGGGAGACTAGAGCCGTGAGGCGTCAAACAGCAACAAGCGGGATCAATCCCGCCGGGTCGAGCCGTGCATTGCGGCTCGACCCCCTCTCTCTGCCCGTCAGCTTCGATGCGCACGATACCCGCGCGGACGGCGGCGTGCGGAGCGTCGAACTTCACCGCGAACGCGTCGTCTTGCGCCGAGCGCTCCGCGGCATGCGGATGGCGGTCAGCGTTCGGGTGCGCGATTTCCTTGGCGTTGCGCTGCGCGGCATCGACGACGCGCAGATGCTGGTTCTCGCCCATCGCGATCCATCATTGACCATTCCGTTGTGCGTGAGTTCCGATCCGGACGAGATCGCCTCCGCGTGGCAGATGTGGAGCGAGATTTTCGCACTCCCGCAATTGCCGGAAGAAAAACTGCGCGAGCCCGCGCCACGGCGACGGCGGCGCAACGCGATCCGGGCGCGGCGGCCGAAATTCCTGGTCCGTCGGCGTGCGGGCGATTTGCTGAACCCCGCGAATATTCACCCGGGCGAACGCGAGATCATCGCGAGGGATTGAGCGGCTACCCACCCGCCTTGATCACCGCATCCGCGAGCAATCCCGCAAACAACAACAGCCCCGCGTCGCGGTTGGATTTGAAGATGCGCAGACAAAGCGCGGGGTCGCCGATCTCAAGGCGCCGGATCTGCCAGATGAGATGGGCGGCGAACGCCGACAGTCCGAGCCATGCGAACACGCCCGAACCGGCACGTACCAGCGCCGCCCCGATCAAAATTACCGCAAGCCCATAAAATATCATTAGCGCCTGATGGGTGCGCGCGCCGAACAGCAGCGCGGTCGATTTGACCCCGATCAACGCGTCGTCTTCGACGTCCTGATGCGCATAGATGGTGTCGTAGCCGATCACCCAGGCGATCGAACCGGCGTAGAGCAAAAGCGCCGTCGCGTCGATGTGGCGGAGCATCACCGCAAATCCCATCAGCGCGCCCCACGAGAACGCCAAACCCAGCACAACCTGCGGCCACCAGGTGATTCGTTTCATGAACGGATAGACCGCGACGATCCCGAGCGAGGCGATGCCGGTCACGATCGCGAAACGGTTAAATTGCACCAACACCGCAAGGCCGATCAACGCCTGCGCGACAAGAAAGGCGGCCGCTTGCGGCACGCCCACCTGCCCGGCCGGGATCGGCCGCGACCGCGTCCGCTCGACCAACGCATCTAGATCGCGATCGGTGATGTCGTTCCAGGTACAGCCGGCGCCGCGCATCGCGAAGGCTCCGACGAAAAACAGCGCGACGACGAGCGGCAATGGGTTGATGTCGTGAACGATGCCGGCGGCGAGCGCTGCCGACCACCAGCACGGCATCAGCAGCAGCCAGGATCCGATCGGCCGGTCGAGACGAGAAAGCCGCAAGTAAGGCCGCGACCATTGCGGGGCGCGGGTATCGACCCAGTTGCCGGTGGCGTCAGCAACACGGGCGGCGCCGGTCATCGTGCGAGGACGTTACCGCTCAGCGTATCGAAGGTGGTGCCGCCGCCCTTCTTCGCGGTGGCGGCCTCGGGAAGCGTCGCCGAAGAGCCTAACACTTCGCTCAAGCTCGGGCCGGCCGGTGCCCTCTGCTGCTGCTGTTGTTGAGCCACTTCGCAAACTTTCTGTTGCATGGTTTCGGTGTTCTTGTGGCCGTTTTTCAGCTGATCCGTTACCTGCGGCGGAATTCCGCACTTCGCCGCGTTGGTTTCGACGTATTTGATCATCTTGACTTCGGACTCGCTGAAATTCCCGATCAGCTTGCAGGCTACGTCCGGGCCCGCATGGCGGTCGCTGGCGGCTTTGATCAGCTTGCCGCGCTTCTCAGCCTCCGCCCGCAACGGGAAGAATGCCTTCATGCACTGCTCTGGAGGCTCCCCCTGCTGCGTTGGAGGCGCCGGCGTGAATCCGCCACCGCCGATGGGCGCCGCACCGGTCACCGGAAACGAGCTGCGCGGTGCGACGGCGACCGGCGCGGCGCCATTTACGGGTGGAAACGGCGAGGCGCCGTTCACCGGCGGAAATGGCGAGGCGCCGCTCGGGGCGGCCTGGCCTGGCAGCGGCGCCGGAAACGCGCCCTGCGCAAAGCCTTGAACAGCATGAAGCGCCACGACGGCGACGACGAGCGGCGCGATCGAGCGGCGGATGGTCAGAACGGTTCTTCCGGCAAGGTCCAAGGGTGTCTTCCCGATTGAAGAAGCGATTTCGATTAAGGCTCTTTACGATTGCTGCCAACCCTTAACAACCCGTGGAATTTGGCAACAGCGCGGCGTAGCGCCGCGTCCGGGAACAATTCTTGCGCCAATTCGGCGTCCGGGGGAAGCGCGATCGACAAAACCGCGAGGTAAATTATCAAATGGACGCATGATCTTATTGGCAAACCTATAGTCTTCCGGGCAAGTCCGATGGCAAGTTTTGGCGGACCAAGCGCAAAGGCTAAAAGGCACTTCAGAATGGGAACCTCGACCATGCCTCAATTCGATTTTCGAGCGCCCCGGCTGTTCGTCGATGCCGCGTTGGCCCCGGGCGAAACGGTCGGCCTTGAGCGCGGCCAAAGCAATTATCTCGGCAACGTGCTGCGTCTGTCCGCCGGCGACACGATTCTGGTTTTCAACGGGCGCGATGGCGAATGGCAGGCTTCAATTCTCGGCCGTAAACGGCCCGACGGTCTCACCGTTTTGGCCCAGACCCGGCCACAGGATCGCCTGCCCGATGTCGCTTACGTCTTTGCGCCGTTAAAACATGCCCGGCTCGATTACATGGTGCAGAAGGCGGTCGAGATGGGCGCGTCGACGTTGCAGCCGGTTTTGACCCGCTTCACCCAGGTCTCACGAATCAACGGGGAGCGGATGCGCGCCAATGCCATCGAAGCCGCCGAGCAATGCGGCATCCTATGCATCGCCGACGTCGCCGAGCCGATGCCGCTCGATCGTTATTTGAGCGAGCGAGACGAGAGCCGTCTGCTTGTTTTCTGCGACGAGGCCGCGGACGTGGCCGATCCCCTGCACGCGCTCCAAGCCGCGCAGGCGACCTCAAAGGGAATCGACGTCGTGATCGGTCCCGAAGGCGGATTTGCCGATGACGAGCGCACCCTCCTGCTGCGACAGCCGCAGACCTTAAGGCTTTCGCTGGGGCCCAGGGTGCTGCGCGCCGACACCGCGGGGGTAGCGGCGCTGGCGCTGGTGCAGGCGGCGTTCGGCGACTGGGGCGCTCCCCGCGGACGGGCATAGAGTTTGGCCGCCGATGGCGGATTTAAGCCACCTTGCATTAAGGCATTTGGTACTAAGGCATTTGGCACTCGGCCTTGGGCATTAAGCCACTTAGCCGATCCCTGTCGAAACCCGGCCGCCGCCATGCTAAGGCCTGCGCCAGATTGACCTTTGGAACCCGCTTCCGGGCATATTGGACCTCGAAATGACCGTGACCGCCGCCCCTCGCGCGACCGGAACCGCTGCCCGAGCGGAAGCCTTGCTATTGTCGTTTGCGCGGGCCGACTACCTCAGGGCCGAACCGGCGATCCTGCAGCCGGCGGAGCCGTTCCTCGACCTTTCGGGCGAAGACATCCGCAAAAGCCTCTATTTGACCGCCGACGCCAGCGGCGAGGAATTGTGCCTTCGCCCCGATCTCACGATTCCGGTGGCCCGCGATTATCTCGCATCCTCCCGGGCCGGCCAGCCCGCGGGATTCAGTTATCTCGGACCGGTGTTCCGTTATCGCGGCAATCGACCGAGCGAATTTTTGCAGGCCGGCATCGAATCCTTCGGCCGGCAGGATCGCGCCGCGGCCGACGCGGAAATGCTCGGGCTTGCCCTCGAAGCGGCCGCCGCGTTCGGCCTGACCGACGTCGAAATTCGCACTGGGGACGTCGCGCTGTTCAATGCGCTGATCGAAGCCCTCGATCTTTACCCGGTGTGGAAGCGACGGCTGATCAAGGATTTCAACCGCAAGATCAGTCTGGAGCAGGATCTCGAACGGCTTACGATCGCGACCGTCTCCAGCCGCACCGAATATGAAGGCGTGCTCGCGGCGCTCGCCGGCTCGGATCGCAAGGCGGCGCTCGCGCTGGTGACCGATCTGATGTCGATCGCCGGCACCACCAATGTCGGCGGCCGCACGGTTTCCGAAATCGCCGATCGCTTCCTCGAACAATCGACGCTCAAGGGCGCCGCATTGCCGCGTGACGCGCTCGGCATCATCACGCGGTTTCTCGCCATCGCGGGCGACCCGGGCGACGTTGCCGCACAACTGCGCGCATTGGCTAAAGATACAAAACTCAACATCACAGCCGCGATCGACGAGTTCGAGCGCCGCGTCAAATTCATGGCTGAGCGCGGCATCGACGCGCGCCTGACGCGCTTCTCCACTTCGTTCGGACGTGGTCTGGATTATTACACCGGCTTCGAGTTCGAGCTGCACGCCAAAGGCAATGGTGTCGAGCCGCTGATCGCGGGCGGGCGCTACGATGGTCTCTTGAAGCGCCTCGGCGCCCGGGCGCCGATCCCGGCGGTCGGCTTCTCGGTGTGGGTCGAAGCCTTCGCCAATCTGGATTCGGCCAAGATGGGCAGATCTCCCAAGAGCGGGAGCGCATCATGACCGCGCCGTTCGTCCTCGCGGTCCCATCGAAAGGTCGCCTGCAGGAAAACGCGGAAGCCTTCTTCACACGCGCCGGCCTTGGGCTGGTGAAGCCGCGCGGCGCCCGCGACTATCGCGGCACCATCTCAGGCCTCGACAATGTCGAGATCGCTTATCTGTCGGCGAGCGAGATCGCCTCGCAGCTCGCGCGTGGCACGGTGCATCTCGGCGTTACCGGCGAAGACCTGGTGCGTGAAAGCATCGTCGACGCCGACAAACGCGTGTTGCTGATCGACAATCTCGGTTTCGGCAGCGCCAACGTCGTGGTGGCGGTGCCGCAGGCCTGGATCGACGTCCGCACCATGGCCGACCTCGACGACGTCACCACCGGCTTCCGCGCCCAGCATAACCGGCGGATGCGGGTCGCGACCAAATACATCAATCTGACCCGGACCTTCTTCGCCGGCCACGGCGTCGTCGATTATCGCATCGTCGAGAGCGCAGGCGCGACCGAAGGTGCGCCCGCGGTGGGGACGGCCGAAATGATCGTCGATATCACGACGACGGGGGCGACGCTTGCCGCCAACGGCCTCAAAGTGCTCGACGACGGCGTGATCCTGCGCAGCCAGGCCAACCTCGTGGCCTCGAAAGACGCCGACTGGTCGAGCGAGGCGCGTGAGACCGCGCGCATCATCCTCGATCACATCGCGGCCCGCGCCCGCGCCAGCAAGTATCGGGAAGTCCGCACGCGCTTTAGCGGATGCAATGCCGCGCTGCTGACCGAGGCGAGCGAGCGCTTCGGCGTGGTCTCGCCGTTTGGCGGACCAACTTCGTCCGGAATGGTCACGCTGCACTGTCCTCCGGCGCAGCTTTACGCGCTTGGCAGCTTTCTTCGTGACCATGGCGCCGAGACGGTGTCGGTGGCCTCACTCGACTATGTGCTCGACCGCGACAACCCGCTGTTCGCCCGGCTCGAGGCGTTCCTGCGGCCGTAAGGCGCAGCGCCGCGGCCTGCTCCGCCTCGTTCCCGTTGGCGACAACGCACGGCGATTGCCATATCATATGAGAGCATGATCGACCCGGAAGAGTGGGAACCGGCTTTCCGACCAGGTCATGCGCAGACGAGAGAAGAGATCGTGATGCGACTGAACTTGATCGCCTCACGATCTGGACGGTTGGAACCTGATCGATGATGCTGGGTACGGATGTTTCGAACCTGTCAACCACCGCGGCCTCGGCTGCCGCGCAAGGGCTATCGATCGTCGTGCCCTTGTATAACGAGGCGACGGGGCTCGCGGCTCTTCACGAACGGCTTGGCCGTCTGGCGAAGACGCTAAGGGACCGCTACCGCCTCGCTTGCGAAGTCGTCTATGTCGATGACGGCAGCACCGATGCGACGCTCGCCATCGCGCACGGGCTTGCAGCGGACGGGATCGACGTCCAGGTGGTGTCGCTGTCACGCAATTTCGGCAAGGAAGCCGCCCTGATGGCGGGGCTCGACCACGCGCGGCGCGGCGCGGTTCTGTTCATGGATGGCGACGGTCAGCACCCACCGGCGCTCGTCGAGCAGCTTGTCCACCATTGGATCGATGACGGCTTCGACGTCGTCTATACGGCGAAAGCGCATCGCGACAATGAACCGTTTTTGCGGCGCCTTGCCGTTCACAGCTTCTACGCACTGATCAATTGGGGCGCGCGGCAGAAAATTCCCGAAGATGCCGGCGACTTCCGTCTGCTCTCGCCGCGGGCAGCGGCGGCGTTGCGGCAACTTCCCGAACGCAATCGATTTTTCAAGGGGCTGGCGAGCTGGATCGGCTTCCGCCAGATTCGCGTCGATTACGAGCCCGCCGCTCGCGCCCATGGCATCACCACCTTCAGCGCCAGCCGGCTGGTCGGGCTTTCGATCGAAGGCCTGACGTCTTTCTCGGTGGCGCCGCTGCGTTTTGCAAGTCTGCTCGGGGTTCTGCTCGCCTCCCTCGCCTTCCTGTTCGGCCTTTCAATCCTTTGGGAGACGCTCATCACCGGAAAATCCGTCCCCGGCTATCCCTCGCTGGTGGTGGGCCTGATGACCATCGGCGGCGTGCAACTCATCATGATCGGCATTGTCGGCGAATATATCGGGAAGATTCTTTCGGAATTGAAGGCGCGTCCGATTTACTTCGTGGCCGAACACAGCGTGAAGCGCATCGAGGCGGAAACAAGTGCCAGCTCCAATGAGCGGACCGCGGCCGAATGAACGACGACGCGCCGCCGCGCCGTATCTGGCTGTGCGCCGACGATTACGGCCTCAGTCCGGGCATCAACCGCGCGATTTGCGATTTGATCGAGCACGGCCGCCTCAACGCGACGTCGGTCATGGTGGTAGGTCCGTCGATCGGCCGCGAGGAAGTCAATGCGCTTAAGAACGTCGTCGCGAACAGCCGTCGTTGCGCGATCGGCCTGCACGCGACCTTGACGGCGCCGTTTCGGCCGCTGACGATGCATTTTCAGCCGCTCGATGGCGGCATGTTCTTGAGCTTTCCGAAAGTTTTGCGCGCGGGCCTGCTTCGGCGGCTCGATCCGGAGATCATTCATGCCGAATTGATGGTCCAGTTCGCGAGCTTCAACGAATTATTCGGCCGCGCCCCGGATTTCGTCGACGGTCACCAGCATGTGCAGCTCTTTCCCCAGGTTCGGGATGCGTTTCTGACCGCGGTAAAAGCGGCGGCACCCGGCGCCTGGGTCCGCCAGGGCGGCCGCAATCAACCCTTGGCCCGACGACTCGGCGCCCCAAAAGGCTTGTTTCTCGACATTTTAAGCGCGCAATTTCGCGGCCGCGCCGCGCGGGCCGGCATCGGCTGCAATCCGGGATTCGCCGGTGCCTATGATTTTTCCCGACAATCCGATTTCGGCGTGTTGATGGGCCGGTTTCTCGATTCGCTGCCGGAAGGCGGCGTCATCATGTGTCACCCTGGGGTCGTCGACGACGTGCTCGTCAGCCTCGACCCATTCACGTTCCAGCGCGAACGCGAATACGCGTTTCTCCGCGGCGAGCAATTCCCGCGCCTGTTGGCTGCGAGCAACGTTACGCTCGGATGACATTCTCAAAAAACGCGCCGGACATTTTGCCACATCCATAAATTTAATTCCGCCTCCCACTACCTGGGACACAAAGTCCCCCTACATTTTCCATCGCGCTTCGAATCGAGCGAAGGAGACAAGCCATGACACCGCAAGAACGCCAATTGGTTGACGATCTTTTCGAGCGGCTCTCCAAGGTGGAGAACGCGCCGCGCGATCCGGACGCCGTGGCTGCGATCGAGCAGGGTTTGCGTCGCGCGCCCAATGCCCTCTACGCGTTGGTCCAGACCGTCCTGCTTCAGGACGAAGCGCTCAAGCGCGCCAACAGCCGCATTCAGGAATTGGAGGCGGCCAATGCCGGCCAACAAAGTCAATCCGGCGGCGGATTCCTCGATTCCATGCGCGAAACACTGTTCGGGCAAAGCCAGCCGCGCAGCTCGGTGCCGAACGTCCGGCCGCCGGAGGTGGCCAGCCGGCCGGTATGGAACAGCGGCCAGGTGATGCAGCAGGGACAATCGCCAGGACAATACGATCAGCAATCTAATCAGCAATACGGTCAATCGCCCTACGGCCAACCCTATGGCGCATCGCCAATGGGTGGAGGCGGCGGTTCATTTTTGGGAACGGCGGCGGCCGCGGCGGCCGGCATGGTGGGCGGATCGCTCTTGCTAGGCAGCATCCGCTCGATGATGGGAGGCAGCCATCACGGCTACGGCGACCCTTCCGGCTTGGGCGGCAAAGCCGAAGGCCATAGTCCATGGAGCGATCAATCCGGCAGCGAGCTTTCGCGCGAGGCTGGTATCGACGATATCGGCTCATCTTCTGGTCGTCGTGCCGATGACAATTCCCGCGCAGGGCTGTTCGATACCGCATCGAATGACGATCAAGCCTCGAACAATGACGACAACGATCAAGACGACACGAATCACGATTCGGACGATTTTGGCGGCAATGGCGACAACGACTCCGCCTGAGCGGGTCTAATTTGCCAATCGCCCCGGACAAGAAACGGCCGCTCGCATCGAGCGGCCGTTTGCTTTCAAGCCTGGAGGTCAGATGACAATGACCCGCGCGCCGACACGGACGCGGTCGTAGAGATCGATCACATCCTCATTACGCATCCGGATGCACCCCGACGAAACGTTGGTGCCGATCGTCCATGGCTCGTTCGAACCGTGGATGCGATAGAGCGAAGAGCCGAGATACATCGCGCGCGCGCCGAGCGGATTTTGCTGGCCGCCTTCCATGTGACGCGGCAGATCGGGACGCCGCAGCAGCATTTCCGGTGGCGGCGTCCAGGCCGGCCACTCCTTCTTGGCCGAAATCTGCTTTACGCCCGACCACGTGAATCCGGGTCGGCCGACGCCGATGCCGTAGCGCAACGCCTGGCCATTCTCCTGAACCAGGAACAGGAATTTGTTCGGCGTATCGACGACGATCGTGCCGGCGCTCTCCCCGCCGTGATACTCGACGAGTTGCTTTTCGAATTTCGGATCGAACGCAGGGTGGGCCGGTTCGTCGATCCCTTCCGGCTGGCGCGACGCTTGCTGCGGAGACCCGTATGACTGAGGAGAGCCGTATGAGGGCGGTTGGTAGGCGGGTTGCTGCCGATAACGTCCGCTTTGATTCTGTCCGTCGCCGAACAGGAATTCGATGAAGCCACCGCCCATATTGGAGCGTTCGGCGTAGGCCGTGCGCACCGGTGGCGCCGGCGGCTGCTCGACTTGATCGGCGTAGATCACGGCGGGGCCCGGGAGCGGCACGGCTTCGATCGCGACCGCCGGGTGAAGTGCGGCGCCGAGACAAGACGCGCCGGTAAGAAGCGCAAGAAGCATTGTTTTGAACATCGACGTACTCTGTACTGTTTCGTCGTGAAGGCGCTTGTTGCAACGCGCCGTTTGCGCGCACCACTAGAAATCAAAACCGCATCGGTTTGGTAAACGGAAACGGCCTTTCGATTCACCACGTCGTCAATCTCGCGCGGTTTTCGCCGGCAGCGTTTATTTTCCGTGAACGAGCGACGCGGATGGTTAATCGTTGGTGTGCGGCGGCGGCCCTGCGCGCTCCACAACAGTTCCCGGCGTGAACGCGATGTTAAATTACATCTGCTTAAAACTCGATGAGTGCAGGTCAGGAAAAATTCTCATGCCGATTCATCGCAGACGTTTTCGTATCGAACAAGCCATTGGCGGCGACATGCCAGCCCCCGAAGTCGCTGACGGCGAAGTCGGCCCCATGCATCGTGAGATCATGACCGAACTGCGCGCGATCCGTGCCCAGATGGCAACTTCCCGTCACAGCGCCACGGCGGAAAACGGCGGCGCTTCGATCGCGCGCGAGGTCGCCGACGCGCAAGCGTTGCTTGAAACCTATCGCGCCCAGATCGAGCAATGCGAAAAGCTCAAGGTCGAACTCGATCTCATTTATGATGCCATCAACCGCACTAAGCACGAAATCGCGATGCTGCACGGCAAGAGTTTCGACGGCAACGAGATGTCCAAGGTGACCGGCGAGCTTGGCGCCGTGGTCGGCGGCACCGAGCAAGCGACGCAACGGATTTTGGAAGCGGTCGAATCGATCGACCAAGCGGCGTCCGCGCTGATGAAGGTCAACTCGCCGGATCAGCAGAAATTGCTCAGCGAGGAAATCCAGGAACGCGTGGTTTCGATTTTCGAGGCCTGCAATTTCCAGGATCTCACCGGCCAGCGCATCAACAAAGTGATGACCACGATGAAATTCATCGAAAACCATATCATGGTGATGATGGACATCTGGGGCGGCGTCGATGCGATCCGGGCCCACGCGCCTCCGATCATTGACGATCGGGTGGGCGACGCCAAGCTACTGAACGGCCCGAAGCTCGACGGCGACGTCGGCCATGCGTCGCAGAACGACATCGACGCGATGTTCGGCTGACGAAGCATTGCTTATCGATAGATCATGATGCGATTAAGTGGAATCGCATCATGATCTCATCTTTTTGTTTGAGCATGATCTTTTCGGAAAACCGGTTACCACTTTTCCGGATCTTGCTCTAGAAACGCAAAACGCCGGCTCGACGCCGGCGTTTTTTGTTTCACGGGACCATGCGCGGGAATCAGGCGCGCGGCGCGCAGCGGACATAGACCATGTTGCCGTAGCGGGTCGCAGCATCCTTGTCGATGAAACGGGTAATCAGGACGCGACCGTCGAAGGAGACGACCTCGCGGTCCTGCTCGCCGCCGGCGGGTCCAGGCGGACCGATATAATTCTTGCCGCTCTGGCTGCCCTTCAGGCGCAGTTCTTGCGGCGTCGCCTGATCGGCCAGGTGCATGACCACGCCGCCCGCAGTCCCGGCCCCAATCACGTAAGGCTGCTTGCATTGCCCCCGTGCCGCGGCTTCGGTGCGCGCGCGATCGTTCGGATTCTGAAACGACGCAAGCCCCCAACGGCCGACGATCTCGTCCGAGCGGATCGTCGCCGGCACTTCGGGCACCGCCGGCGGCTCCGGGGCCACCGGAGCCGATGAGGAAGAGAACGAGGGCAGGTTGAAGCTTCCGCAAGCACCCAGGGACATCGCCAGCGCCGCGGCAATCCCCAACCTGCCGGCGGTACGCGCGTTAGGTGACCTGATCATGGCATTCCCCCGAACAATTCGTGGCCGCACCCCGCCGCAGCCAAGCGCAAAACTCTCCTCGGAGCAACGACGTCCTTTAAGTTACGCCGGCACCCCGATTCCATCTCCGAAACCATGCTATATCGTCCTCACCAACGGCTTAACCCTCCCCTTTGCTTGACAGGATCGGCGCCAAGCCATATTCCCGGACGCACAATTAGCACTCCTCGAGCGCGATTGCTAAGGATGCGGGTTGATTGGCCCCGGGAGGTGTCGAACAAGCCCGCATTCCGATCCACCTTCGATAGCAAACCAGATCTGAAAAACGAGCCTCCAAAGGAACCGCTATGGCTAAAACCAAATTTCGTCCGCTGCATGACCGCGTCGTGGTCAAGCGTATCGACGCCGAGGAAAAGACCAAGGGCGGCATCCTCATCCCGGATAGCGCCAAGGAAAAGCCTTCGCAGGGCGAAATCACGGCGGTCGGCCCGGGCGGCCGCGATGAAGCCGGCAAGCTGATTCCGATCGACCTCAAGGTCGGCGATCGCGTGCTGTTCGGCAAATGGTCGGGCACCGAAGTCAAGCTCGACGGGGAGGAACTCCTGATCATGAAGGAGTCCGACATCATGGGCGTACTCGCTTAAGCCACATCGTCCTCACCCTGAGGAGGCAGCGCAGCTGCCGTCTCGAAGGGCGCAGGTAGGCAATATCCTTTTCACAAGCTCATTCTTCGAGACGCGGGCAGAGCCCGCTCCTGAAGGAATGAGGATCACAATCAGGAGTTTTTCAAATGGCAGCCAAGGAAGTTAAATTTGCCGGAGACGCGCGCGATCGCATGCTGCGCGGCGTCGATATTCTCGCCAACGCCGTGAAGGTGACGCTCGGCCCCAAAGGCCGCAACGTCGTGATCGAAAAGAGCTTCGGCGCGCCGCGCATCACCAAAGATGGCGTCACCGTCGCCAAGGAAATCGAGCTTGAGGACAAGTTCGAGAACATGGGCGCGCAGATGCTGCGCGAAGTCGCCTCCAAGACCAACGACAACGCCGGCGACGGCACCACCACGGCGACCGTGCTCGCGCAAGCGATCGTGCGGGAAGGCGCCAAGGCGGTCGCCGCCGGCATGAACCCGATGGACCTCAAGCGCGGCATCGAAATCGCGGTGACGGCCGTGGTCAAGGACCTCGAGAAGCGCGCCAAGCCGGTCGCCTCGTCGTCCGAAATCGCCCAGGTCGGCACGATTTCGTCGAACGGCGACGCCGCCATCGGCAAGATGATCGCGCAGGCGATGCAGAAGGTCGGCAATGAAGGCGTCATCACCGTCGAGGAGAACAAGTCGCTCGAGACCGAAGTCGACATCGTCGAGGGCATGAAATTCGACCGCGGCTACCTGTCGCCCTATTTCGTCACCAACGGCGAGAAAATGACCGCCGAGCTCGAGGACGTCTACGTGCTGCTGCACGAGAAGAAGTTGTCCGGCCTGCAGGCGATGTTGCCGGTGCTGGAGGCCGTGGTGCAGTCGGGCCGTCCGCTCTTGATCATCGCCGAAGACGTCGAAGGCGAGGCGCTCGCGACGCTGGTCGTCAACCGCCTGCGCGGCGGCCTGAAGGTCGCCGCCGTCAAGGCGCCCGGCTTCGGCGATCGCCGCAAGGCGATGCTCGAGGACATCGCGGTCCTGACCGGGGGTCAGGTAATCTCCGATGAACTCGGAATGAAGCTCGAAAGCGTGACGCTCAACATGCTCGGCCGCGCCCGCAAGGTCGTGATCGACAAGGAAAACACCACGATCGTCAGCGGCGCCGGCAAGAAAAAGGACATCGAAGCCCGCGTCAACCAGATCAAGGCGCAGATCGAGGAGACCACCTCCGATTACGACCGCGAGAAGCTGCAGGAGCGTCTCGCCAAGCTCGCCGGTGGCGTCGCGATCATTCGCGTCGGTGGCGCGACCGAGGTCGAGGTGAAGGAGAAGAAGGATCGCGTCGAAGACGCCCTCAACGCCACCCGCGCGGCGGTGCAGGAAGGCATCGTGCCGGGCGGTGGCGTGGCGCTGCTGCGTGCCAAGAAGGCGGTCGGCCGTATCACCAACGACAACTCCGATGTGCAGGCCGGCATCAACATCGTGCTCAAGGCGCTCGAAGCCCCGGTCCGTCAGATCGCCGAGAACGCCGGCGTCGAAGGCTCGATCGTGGTCGGCAAGATCCTCGAGAACAAGTCCGAGACGTTCGGCTTCGACGCGCAGACCGAGGAATATCTCGACATGGTCGCCAAGGGCATCATCGACCCGGCCAAGGTGGTCCGCACCGCGTTGCAGGACGCTGCCTCCGTCGCCGCGCTTTTGGTGACGACGGAAGCCATGGTCGCCGAATTGCCCAAGGAGCCGGCAGCCCCGGCGGCGATGCCTGGTGGACATGGCCACGGCCACGGTTTCTAAGATCGTTTTTGGACTTGTCAGACCGCAGAAGGCCGCCTCCGGGCGGCCTTCTTTTTTGGCAAAAAGGCTCTACGGTAACGCCGATTCGATCCTTTCGAGGAATTTGCCATGCGCGCGTTTCTGTTTTGCCTGGTCGCTCTGATCGCGGCTTCGTCGGATCCTGCTTTCGCCCAGATGAAGCTCTCGCCGAAAGCGGCCGCCGGCGCCGGCGAGGTCAGATATTTCACATCCCTCGATGGCTTGATGGACGGCAATGCCGACGTCGTGCTCAAGGAGACCCGCCAGGGCAAAACCGTCACCTCGGCGGTACTCGACGTCTGCTATCCGGCCGAGAAAGGCTCCGACCGCAAGGACCGTTTCGTCGCCAACCTTGCGGTCAACGGCCAAACCTTGACCGGCAGCACGCAAACCATCGGCGATAAATTACCCGTCACCGTCAAGCTCGTGCGAAAGCCAACCGGCGACACTTTCGAATTCAAGGGCCAGATCAGCATCGGCCAGAGCGTGACGGAAGTGACCTCGAGCGACAATTCCGATCTCAGCGAAAAGGAATTCCAGGACAACCAGTCTACCGACGACGGCATCACTGCGGCGCCAAAGGATTTCACCGAAGTTTCCCCGGAAGCGATCGGCGTCAGGGTAAAGCTCGACGCCGCGCTGGATTTCCTCAACGGTTTGAAGGGGCAGGATCTCGAAGTTTCCCTCAATAGCCTCGCGGTCACGTGCGACGCGATGCGCGCCGGCGAACAGACCATCAACATCAGCGTCGATCCGGACCGCGCCGCCGCGTTGATCGCGAAGTCCAGAGCGCTACCCGGCGTGGTCGCCACTGGCTGGACCAGCGGCGTCGTAGATATGGAGCGCGCGATCCGCTTTTCCGCCGCCGACTGGCGCGACGGCGGCGACAAACTCAACAAGGACAAGCTCGCGGCGACGATCGCGGGCGTGCTGTCGCGAACGCTTGCCGCGAAATTATCGGCGTCGGCCTGGAGCACCAGGACCGGAAAGCTGAAATTGACGTTCAAGCGGCCGAGCCGGATAAACTCGGCGCTCGACCTCACCGAGACGATCGAGGTCGCCGCTTTGGTGGCGCCCGACAAGCCCGGCACGTCGGACCGGCTGATGCTCTGGACGGCCAATCCCGTGATTTCGACGATGGACGAGGGCGCGGGCCCGAAACTCAATTTGACCGAGGAATCCAGCGGCGATGAGGAAGTCGACCCCAAAGACGACAACGGCTCGGTCGATGCGCTGGCGAAGGAATTCAAGGGTCAACGCTGGGATGCCGGCAAATCGATCTGGAAATAGCCGTTTTCGATCGATCTCGGGTTGACGTTCGGACGCACGCACTCCATGCAAGCCGCGCATTTGACATGCCGCGCCATAGCGGCAATGAACAGGCCGGATCGGGCCAAAGACTTTCAAGGTTTTCACGTTTAATGGCGCGCTATGACGTAGTGGTGATCGGCGCCGGCCTTGGCGGCTTGACGGCCGGTGCGATCCTCGCGCGCGCCGGCCGCAAAGTCCTCATCATCGAGCGCAGCAATTCGGTGGGCGGCGCGGCGTCGAGCTACAAATCCGGCGATCTGTTCGTCGAAGGTTCGTTGCACGAAACCAGCGACCCGTTCGATGCGCGCGATCCGAAACACGCGGCGCTGACGCGCGCGGGCGTCATCGACGCCGTGCAATGGATTCCGGCACCTGCACTTTACGAAGCCCGCGGCGGCCCGCTCGACCGGCCGTTTGTGTTGCCCGACAATTTCGACGCGGCCAGGGACGCGCTCACCGAGCGCTTTCCGGAAGCCCGTGCCGGCATCCATCGCCTGCTGGGAGACATGGAGCGCATCGCTTCCGCGATGGGTTTGCTGTCGCAAGGCAGGAGCGCGTTCAAGAATCCCCGCGAAGCTCTCGCCGCTTTATTCAAGCTGATACCCACCATTCTCGACTGGCGGCTGTCGCTGTCGCAAAAGCTGACACAGCACTTCGGCGACAACGAAGCCGTCAAATGCGCGCTTGCTGCCAATCTCTCTTATTATCACGACGACCCTGGGCAATTATGGTGGATATTCTTTGCGATGGCGCAAGGAAGCTATCTCTTGAGCGGGGGACGTTTCGTGCAAGGCGGCTCGCAACGGCTTTCAAGCGCGCTCGCCCGCGCGGTGAAATCCGCCGGCGGCGACGTGCTGCTGCGCCGCGTCGTCAGCGGCATCGGCGTCGATGCGCAAGGTCGCGCCACAACGGTCACCCACACCGCGCGTGACGGCAGCGATCCGCTGACCGTGGAAGGTGGGCGGGTGGTCAGCAACGCCGCGCCTTCGGCGCTCGCATCCTTGATGCCGAAGACGGCGGCGGAACGGTTGACGAGAAACTACACGCGGCACACGCCGTCGATTTCGCTGTTTGCATTGACGCTGGGCCTGTCGAAGCCACCGCGCGAATTCGGCCTATCGTCTTATTCCACGCAATTGCTGCCGCGCGGGATGAAACGGCTCTCCGACTATGCGGACGGTGCGGCGATAATGGCGGACGAGCCCGGCGAGGCGATGCCGCCAATGTCGATCGTCGACTATGCCGCAATCGATTCCGGCGTTCCTGCGCCACCTTACGTGCTGTCGGTGTGCGGACCCGACCGATTGTCGAACTGGGACAATAGCGACATGGAGGCCTATCGCGCCAAACGCGGTCGCTGGCAGGAGGCGATCGTTCGCTATCTCGCTTCGTTCTATCCGGGCCTCGAAGAGAGCGTGGTCGCCGCCTCGTTCAATACGGCGCTGTCGGTCCGGCAATATCTCAACGCGCCCGGCGGCGCCGTCTACGGCTTCGCCCCAACGACGCCCGGCTCGAACTGGCGCGGACCCGCCCGCTCGCCCCGCACACCGATACCGGGGCTTTATCTCGCCTCGGCCTATGCGGGATTCGGCGGTTACACCGGCGTGGTGCAAGCCGCCGGCGCTTGCGCCGACATGATTCTGCGCGAAGGTTAGATCGTCTTCGACCGAGCTCAATTGGTGTTGAGGCGGAAGTGCAGTGATTTCGCTCCGATGAAGGATACCGCGTCGCCCTGCCGCTTCCAGGTCGCAGCTTCGCTCAATGCCGCCACCAGTTCGTCGTCGGCCTGCGCCCGCGCTGGCGGACAGGTGCGCGTCTCCATCGGGCCGGCGGTGAAAATCACGGTGTTGCCCGCCACCGAAAACTGCCCCTTGCCGCCTTTGCACCACAATTCGAGCCGCGCCTCGCCGCTATCGCCGATCTCCAGCGTCGGGCGCCGCTTCGATCCAGGCTGAGGTGCCGCGTCGAGCGTCATCTCGAGCCCGAACGGAAACCCGTCGTCCGCGCAGGCCGGATTCGCAACAAAGGTGCTCGCGGCCAAGGCGAGCATGATTGCAGCGCGCCCGAAGAAACTTGACTCAAAAAGCATACAGCCCCCGACATATCCGGCCCACTCAAGGCCGAGTTGTTCTAGATCATGATGTGCGAAAGTGGAAACGGGTTTCTCTCGGGGTAAACGCGAAACGTTTGCGAGGGACGATCGTGCTCGAATGAAAGATGACGCCGAGCGGAGCGCTGAACAAATAGCCCCACAAAAAAATGCCACTCAAAAAAACCCCCGCGGGGCCCATGGGCTCGCGGGGATTTTTGTCGGTGTCGCGAAAGGCGCCTTACTTGAGGACCATCGCCGTGAACGGATACACATAGGCTTGCAACATCACGAGCAGGCCGACGAGGCACGCCAGGATGATGGAGTGTTTGAACACGTACCGAAGGATCGAACCTTCGTGGCCGTACCAGTTGGTCGCGGTGGAGGCGACGACGATCGACTGGGCGTCGATCATCTTGCCCATGACGCCGCCGGAGGAGTTGGCGGCGCCCATCAGGATCGGCGACAGGCCGAGCTGTTCGGACGTGATTTTCTGCAAGTTACCGAACAGCACGTTGGAGGCCGTATCCGAGCCCGTCAACGCCACACCCAACCAGCCGAGCAGCGTGCCGAAGAAAGGATAGAGCACGCCGGTTGCCGCGAACGCCAGACCGAGCGTCGCATCGACGCCCGACAGTCGCGTCAGCGTGCCGATCGCCAGCATCGCCGAGATCGTGATCAGCGAGATCGCGCACAGCTTGATGGTGCGGCCGTATTCCGCAATCATCTTGGCCGGCGAGAAGCCCATCAGGAATCCGGAGATGAGGGCTGCTATCAACATGCCGCTTCCGGTGAACGACAGATACGTGAATCCGAACACCGCACGTTCAGCCGTCGCCTTCGCCGCCACCGGCGGCATCTTGTTGATCATCTTGTCGAGGTCCGGAACTTCGTAGTTCCAGACGAAGATCGAATTCGCCCAAGTCTTGAAGGCACCATTGCCCCAGATCAGCATCACCACGCAGACGATGATCCACGGCAGCAACGCGCTCCAAATCTGGCCTTGAGTCAGTGGCGTCTTGTCCAGGGGCTTCGGCGCCGCCATGGTCGAGGCTGACTCGTCGTTGCCGCGCAGCGCTGGCGACAGCCAGAGCTCCCTCGGCTGCCAGACTTTCAGGAACAGAATGAGGCAGCCCATCGAGACCAGCGAGGCACCGATATCGACGATCCATGGATTGATGTAATTCGAGATGACGAATTGCGGAATTGCGAACGACAGCCCGGTGACAAGAATGGCAGGCCAGACGTCCTTCATGCCTTTCCAGCCGGCGAAGGCCCACACCACCCAGAACGGCACCAGCAGCGAGAACACCGGCAATTGCCGCCCGACCATGGCACCGAGGATGTAGGGATCCAGTCCCGTCACCGATGCGAGACCTTGGATCGGCGTCCCCAGCGCGCCATAGGCGACCGGGGCGGTATTGGCGATCAGCGACAGGCCGGAAGCCGCGAGCGGCGAGAAACCGAGGCCGATCAAAACGGCGCCGGTGATCGCGACCGGGGTTCCGAAGCCGGACGCACCTTCGAAAAATGCGCCGAATGCAAATGCGATCAGCAAGAGTTGAAGCCGGCGGTCGGTGGTGACGCCGCCGATCGCGCGCTTGAGCAGTTCGAACCGCCCGGTTTCGACCGTGATGCGATAAAGGAAGATGACGTTGAGAACGATCCAGCCGATCGGAAAGAAGCCGACGACCACGCCGAGCAGCGACGCCTTGACCGACATGGCGGCCGGCATCGTGTACACGAAAATCGTGATGACGTTGGCGACGACCAAGGCGATGATGGCCGCGATATGCGCCTTGATTTTACCGCTGGCGATCAGCACCAGAAGCGTGACCACCGGAATTGCGGCGGCGACCGTCGACAAAGCCGCATTGCCGAGCGGATTATAGACTTGATTCCACATTACGAAGTTCCTCCCCACGCCACCATGCGGCGCCCCGACCAGCGTGGACGGTCGGACGTGCCTGTGCGAAATCGCTTGGGGTCTCTTGCCGTGAAACTGCCCACGAATTTGGCTATACCAAAATCCGCTCACAACCTCGCGAAATGCTAAGGCCCCACACCCCTCGCCGTTATACCCATGCTAGGATTGACTCAAAGGTGGGGACAAGCAAACGCGGACCAAGATGCTTACAACTTTAGTCTAATCAGGTTCGAATCCTTCATCCCTTCAGGCCTTTGAGGCCATCCTCCAGGAGACGGTAATCTGTGAACAACATCCGCTCGACGCTCGCGACCGTATGGCGGATCGCCGCTCCCTATTTTCGCTCCGAGGACAAATCGGCCGGCAACACACTGCTCGCATCCGTGATCGCGATCGAGCTCTCGTTGGTTTTCATCAATGTTCTGCTGAATCAGTGGAACAACCGTTTCTACAACGCGCTTCAGGAGAAAAATTGGGACGGCTTCGTCACCGAAATCGGTTTCTTCTGTGTGTTGGCGACGTTCTACATCGCGCTTTCCGTCTATCAGCTTTATCTCAATCAATGGCTTCAAATCCGCTGGCGGCGCTGGCTGACCAGCCATTATCTCGGCGAATGGCTTGACGGCCCGAACCATTATCGAATGCAGCTCCAGGGCGATGCCGCCGATAACCCGGACCAACGCATCGCCGACGACGTGAAATTGTTCGTCGATCAAACCTTGAACATCGGCGTCGGTCTTTTGAGCTCCGTGGTGACGTTGGTGTCTTTTGTCTTCATCCTGTGGGGCCTTTCGGCGGATTCTCCGTTGACGATCTTCGGCCACGAATTCGCGATTCCCGGATATCTGGTATGGGGCGCGCTAATCTACGCCATTTTCGGCACGCTGTTGACGCAGTGGATCGGCTCGCCGCTGGTCAATCTCGATTTTCGACAGCAGCGGTACGAGGCCGATTTCCGCTTCAACCTGGTGCGCGTGCGCGAAAATTCCGAACAGATCGCGCTGTTGCAGGGCGAGGGCGCGGAGCGGCAGCGGCTGTTGGAGCGATTCGGCCACGTCGTCGAGAACTGGTACGCCATCATGACGCGAACCAAGCGGCTAACCGCGTTCACCTCAAGCTATTCGCAAGCCGCGGTGGTTTTCCCGTACATCCTGGTGGCGCCGGCTTATTTTGCCGACAAGATTCAACTGGGCGGCATGATGCAAACCGCGTCCGCCTTCTCCAGCGTGCAACAATCGCTGTCATTCTTCGTAACCGTTTATCGCTCGCTGGCGGAATGGCGCGCGGTGATCGCGCGGCTCGACGGCTTCGAGATGGCGATCGGCAGTGCCGCTAACCTCGCCAGCAGTGCCAGCGCAATCGATATCGTTTCATCGACCGGCGGCGACGAAATCGATCTGCGGGGGCTTCTCGTTCGGCTACCCAATGGAACGCCGTTGGTCTCGGCCGAGCATTTCAGCATCCGCGCTAACGAACGCACGCTCGTCACCGGTCCCTCGGGTGCCGGCAAGTCGACCTTGTTCCGCGCCATTGCCGGCATCTGGCCGTTTGGCGACGGCATGATCGCCATCCCTGCGAAAGCCACCCTGATGATGCTGCCGCAGCGGCCGTATTTTCCGGTCGGCTCGTTGAAAGCGGCGATCGTCTACCCCGCGGAAGACAGCGCGTTCGGTTCGGATCGGGTTAGCGATGCGCTCATCGCGGTAGGCCTGCCTCAGCTCGCATCGCAGCTGGAAGCGGAGGCACACTGGAACCGGATGCTCTCGCTCGGCGAGCAGCAGCGCCTCGGGCTCGCACGTGCGCTGTTGCTCGCGCCGCAATATCTGTTCCTCGACGAAGCGACCGCCTCGCTCGACGAAGCCTCAGAAGCAGCGCTTTACCATTTGCTCAAGGAGAAATTGCCGGCCACCACCATCATCTCGATCGGCCATCGCTCGACGCTGGAAGCTTTCCACCAGCGCCACGTCGTGCTCGCTCGCGACAGCGACCGATTTACGCTGCACGACCGAAACGAGCACGCCGAACCGTTATAGCGATATCTCGCGCGGGCAGCACCTCACAACCAACGCTGCGGCCAAGCGCGGCAGCGGATCCATCGGTGCCAGACATAGGCAAACACGGTCAGCAGCACCGCGCCGGCCAGCACGGGCGCCAGCAAAAACGACCAGGAAAGGTTGTTGGAGACCACCAATAGCGGGTTGATCCCCGCCGGCGGATGAAACGTTCCGGTCAGATACATCGCAAGCGTCGCCACGCCGACGGCGGCGGCGGCCGCCCAGGCTTGCGGCCCGGTCAGATAAAGCATCGCGAATCCGGCGAGCGTTGCCACGATATGCCCGCCGATCAACGCCCGCGGCTGCGCCGGCTCCGCGTCCGGCGATCCGATCACGAGCACGATCGAGGTCGCAAACGGGATGATCGCAAGCGGGTAATGCGATGCGACCGAGAGCCATTCCATCACGCCGATGGCGATCGCCGCGCCAAGGCCCGCCACCGCCCCCGCAAGCATATTCCCGCGATCGTTGCGGCGGATCGCCGCCCGCGCCGTCTGCAGCCAGTTCAGTGTCATTCATACCACCACAACATAAAGAGGCGGCAGACTGCTCTGCCGCCCCCCGTAATCGGGCGCGCGCTTTGCGCTATTTGTCCTCGTCGCCGCTGGAGAACGGCGAGCCCGACGAGCTCTGGCCTCCCCAGGACGGGGCGGGACTGGGGGTGGCCCAGCTCGCCGGCTCAGGGGCGGAGGCCGGTGCTGAGACGGGCGCCGCAGGCTTGGGAGCCGCCTTCTTTTTCGCGGCGCGCTTCTTGGCGCCGGCCTTTTTGGCGGATTTCTTCGGGGAAGCCGCCTTTGACTTTTTGGCGGATTTCTTTGCGGCTTTCTTGGCCGATTTCTTGGCCGATTTCTTGGCCTTTTTCGCCGACTTCTTGGCGGTCTTTTTCGAAGATTTCTTCGCGGATTTTTTCTTCGCCGTCAGAAGCTTTTTCTTGTTCTTTTTATTCTTCTTGTCCTTTTTGTTCTTTTTACTCTTAGCCATCGTGAGCCTCCTGTTGCCGCTGATCCAGGTGTTTGCGAAGTTAAAGTCTTTCGAAGTTCAGGTCTTTTCGAAGTTGAAGCCTATCGAGAGTTGAAGCCTATCGAAACGATTCAAATCCGTCGAGCGCGTGGCCAATCGATCAGTTCATTCCTGGCCGCGGACCGCCTGTCGCCCAATCGAGAAGCTCAATCGTGTGCACAACAGGGACTGACATACCGCCGGCAATCTGCACCATGCACCCTATATTGCCCGCGGCAATCATGTCCGGCTTGACCATCGCGATGTTGGCGATCTTTCGGTCGCGCAACTTGTTCGCAATGTCAGGCTGGAGAATGTTGTACGTCCCCGCCGAACCGCAACACAAATGGCTCTCGGGCACATCTTTCACCACGAATCCGTTCTTGGAAAGCAATTCTTTCGGGAGTTGCGTGATTTTCTGTCCGTGCTGAAGCGAACAGGCCGAGTGATACGCGATGACAAGATCGCCATGTTGCTGCGTTGGCTGCAGCGAAAGCCCGCCGAGATACTCCGTGATATCCTTGGCCAACGCCGAAACTTTGCCCGCCGGCCCTGCGAAATCGGGGTCCTCGCGCAGCATGAAGCCGTAGTCCTTAATCACTGTTCCGCAGCCGGATGCCGTCACCAAAATGGCGTCGAGGCCGCCGCTTTCGGCCTCCATCGTCCAGACCGCGATGTTGGCGCGCGCGCGGGCGAGCGCATCGCCGTCGCGTCCCATGTGATGGGTGAGCGCGCCGCAGCATTGCTCGTCCTTGACCAGCACGACCTCGACGCCGTGGCGGGTCAAAAGATTGATCGCCGCCCGATTGATGCGTGGCGCCAGCACCTGCTGGGCGCAGCCCTGCAGCAGGGCGACCCGCCCGCGCTTTGGTCCGAGTGCAGGGAAAACGCTTCCGCTCGTAGGCCCTGGTGCCGGCAGGCGGCGCGGCGCGAGCGCCAGCATCGCCTTGATTCGCCGTAACAAAGTCGGCGAGGCCGTCACCCCGGCGGGCGCCGGGAGCAGGGCTGCGAAGGGCCGGCCCAGCCGCGCCAACCTCATGCTCCAGCGAAACACCCCGGGCCGTGGCAGTACAAAGGCAAGCACCGCCCGCAGCGCCCGCTCGGCCAGCGGGCGGGTATATTCTTTTTCGATCCGCACCCGCGCTTGGTCGACGAGATGCATGTAGTTGACCCCCGACGGACAGGTGGTCATGCAGGCCAAACAAGAGAGGCAGCGGTCGATGTGCTTGACCACTTCCTTCGTCGGCGGGCGATCTTTTTCCAGCATCTCCTTGATGAGATAGATGCGGCCGCGCGGGCTATCGAGTTCGTCGCCAAGCAGCACATAGGTCGGACAGGTCGCGGTGCAGAATCCGCAATGCACGCAGGCGCGCAAGATCTTGTCGGCTTCCGCGATATCGGGATCGGCGAGTTGGGCGAGGCTGAATTCGGTTTTCATGCCGCAAAATCTCGTAGCATTCGCCCCCGGTTGAGGATGTTCTTCGGATCGAAGCTTGCGCGAACGCGTTCGCTCAAATTGGCAAGCCCGCCCTGCTGCGGATGAAACACATCGACGGCGCGCCGGACCTGCTCGGCGGCGCGGATCAACGTGGCGTGGCCGCCGGCGGCATCGACATGCGCCCGAACCAGCGCGGCCTGCGCGTCGGGATTCGGCGGCAGGGCCGCCCAGATCAACCCACCGCCCCAATCGTAGATCATATCGCCGCCGGTGTCGCGCGCCAGCCGCTGGCCCAGCGCACCGCCTGAGGCCGGCGGACAAACGATCCGCCACACCGGCCACGCCCCCAACGCGTTATTCGCCGCGAACGGCTCAACGTCGCGAATCGCGCGCCAGATCACCCCCGATGCCGCATCTTCCACGATCTCGGCCACGCCAAACGGCGCGAGAATCTTCGCCAACGAAGCCGCGCGATGGACGACGGACGCGGTGATGCCCTCGAGCCGCAGCAGGGTGACCGCCTCTTGCGGCGAACCGGTGCCGCCAAGCCCCTCCACCGCAGCACGCAGCGGCGAATGCGGCACATGCGCCGCGCCGGATACATCGAACGGCGAGCCCAGCGCCGCGGTCATCGCCCGGTTCGCGGTGACCTCATCCAGCCCGCGCAACACCAGCGTGCGTTCGCTCTCCGGCCGCGGCATCACCTTCAGCGTCACTTCCGTCATGACGGCGAGCGTGCCCCAGGAGCCTGCGAGCAATTTGCAGAGATCGTAGCCGGTGACGTTTTTCACCACCCGGCCGCCGGCCTTGAAACTGTCGCCGAATCCCGACACCGCATGGGCGCCCAACAGATGGTCGCGGGCGCCACCGGCCTGGACGCGGCGCGGACCGGCAAGGCCGGCGCCGATCATGCCGCCGATGGTTCCGATATCCGGCGCACCCAAGAGCCGCGAGGTGTTGACCGGCTCGAACGCGAATTGCTGGTTTTTGGAATCGATCAGCGATTGGACGTCGGCGAGCGGCGCGCCCGCCTGCACGGTGATGATCAGCTCGTTCGGCTCATACGACGTCACCGCGTTCAGCGCCGACAAATCGAGCACCGCGTTGGTCGCCATCGGCTGACCGATCAGCCGCTTGGAACCATGGCCGATGATTTCCAACGGCTGTTCGCTGGCCAACGCCGCGCGCACCGCCTGCTCGACGTCCTTGGCGTCACGTACTTTCAGAGTGTCCACGTTAACCTACTCAAAACCTTGGCAATTCGGGGAAGGCGAGCTTGCCGCCATGGACGTGGACGCGGCCCAATTCGGCGCAACGGTGTAACGTCGGAAACACCTTGCCCGGATTGAGCAGACCGCGCGCGTCGAAGGCGCATTTCAGCCGTTGTTGCTGATTGAGATCGATGTCGCTGAACATCTCGCCCATCAAATCGCGCTTCTCGATGCCGACGCCGTGCTCGCCGGTGAGCACACCGCCAAGCTCGACGCAGGCCTTCAGAATGTCCGCGCCAAAGGCCTCCGCGCGGTCCATCTCGCCGGGCTTGTTGGCATCGTAAAGAATCAAGGGGTGCAGATTGCCGTCGCCGGCATGAAACACGTTGGCGACGCGCAGATCGTATTTGGCCGAAAGCTCGCGAATGCGCGCCAAGGCCTTCGGCAATTGGGCGCGCGGGATGGTGCCGTCCATGCAGAGATAATCCGGCGAAATCCGCCCCACGGCCGGAAACGCCGCCTTGCGGCCGGCCCAGAACAAATTGCGCTCGGCTTCCGAATTGGAGATCTGGCACGTGGTCGAGCCACACCCTTGCGCGATCGCCTCGACGCGGCGGATCAACTCGTCGACCTCGACGCTCGGGCCATCGAGCTCGATGATCAAAAGCGCCTCGACGTCGAGCGGATAGCCGGCACGGACGAAGGCTTCGGCGGCGTGGATCGCGGGCTTGTCCATCATTTCCATGCCGCCCGGAATGATTCCGGCGCCGATGATCCGCGCCACGCATTCGCCGGCCGCCTCGACTTCCGGGAAACCGACCATCAGCGCGCGGGCGGTCTCGGGCTTTTGCAGGATTCGCACCGTGACCTCGGTGATGACGCCGAGCAGGCCTTCGGAGCCAGTGATGATGCCCATCAGATCGTAGCCGCTGTTCTCCGGGGACTTGCCGCCGATTTTCAGGATTTCGCCCGTGATCAGCACGATCTCGCAACCCAACACGTTGTTGGTGGTCATGCCGTATTTCAGGCAATGCACGCCGCCGGAATTCTCCGCGACATTGCCGCCGATCGAGCAGGCGATTTGCGACGAGGGGTCGGGCGCATAATAGAACCCGGCATGGGCGACCGCCTGGCTGACGGCGAGATTGGTCACGCCCGGCTCGGTCACCACCACGCGGTTGTCGAAATCGATCTCGCGGATGCGCTTGAATTTACCCAAGCCCAGCAGCACCCCATCGGCCAAGGGCAGCGCCCCGCCCGAAAGCGAGGTGCCGGCGCCGCGCGGCACCACCTTGATGCCCTGTTCGTAGCAATATTTCAGGACGCGAGAGACCTGTTCGGTGGTGTCCGGAAGCACAACGACCATCGGCGGCTGGCGATACGCGGTGAGCCCGTCGGACTCGTAAGGGACCATTTCGGCAGGCGTATCGATCACGCCCTCGCCCGGCACGATCGCGCGCAACGCCGCCACGATTGCGTCGCGCCGCGCCAGAACCGCCTGATCCGATGCGGGCATCATGATGGTCATGTGAACTTCTCCGAGGACGCCGCCACCCGACACGCGGCCGCATCCGCAACTGATCGATTTTACTTGGTCGATTTACCGTGGCGAATCAAGCACGTCTGGACGGCTTTGGGTAGATCGCCAAAGCCGCGCGCCAAGCGAATGTCAACCATCCCGCAAAATGCAGGGGCGATGCCGCGACGCATTTCATGGCTTGTCCACCGCAAGCGTCCCATGCCACAAACGGCTGCGGACCATCCCCAACCCTAAGAAGAGTGTGCCCAATGAGAAAACTGACCCTGAGCGCGCTGGTCGTGATCGCATCAATGGCTGCAGCTTCGAGCGCGCTGGCGCAGGACGCCGCCACCGGCAAGACCGCCTTCAACAAATGCATGGCCTGCCACGCGATCGGCGAAGGCGCCCAGAACAAGGTCGGCCCGCAGCTCAACGGGCTCGACGGCCGCAAATCCGGCATCGCGGCGGATTATTCCTATTCGGAAGCCAACAAGAATTCCGGCATCACCTGGAACGAGGCCCAGTTCAAGGAATACATCAAGGAGCCGAGGGCGAAGATTCCCGGCACCAAGATGTCCTTCGCCGGCATCAAGAACGAAAAGGAAGCGGGCGACCTTTGGGCCTTCATCTCGCAATACGACGCGGACGGGAAGACGAAGTAGTTTCCGCAAGGTTCTTCCGAACGTTGTAGGGTGGGCAAAGGCGCGTTTGCGCCGTGCTCGAGGATAATGGTGGGCACGCTTTCGCTTTGCCCACCCTACGCTTGCTGTCCACGCACGCCGATGCCGAAATAATTGTACCCCCTCACCCGGATCGCATCCCGATTCGATTTCAAACAGCCAATAACACCGACCGTCATTGCGAGCGTTAGCGAAGCAATCCATCGTGCCACGCGAAGAAAGAATGGATTGCTTCGGAACTCACGCTCCTCGCAAAAACGGCTGGTGGAGCCGCACGACTACCCTCCCGCGGCACGTTCGCGCCCGAGTGGTGCATGTAGTTTCGCTCCTCGAAAGATAGAGGGCGCAGGGAAAGCCGGGTGCCCGTCGCACCCATAGCCTCGCATGCAAAATGAAAAAGCATACGAGTAAATCACCACAGGTTTGCCGAGATCATCCGGCCTTCCCTGCGCAATGGTTTTAACGGGTTCCTTCGCGCTCTCCTTGGTGACCGGGCTTGTTTGCCA
>WNFR01000104.1_pt1 | contig 81189 bp, 60 predicted proteins | sample 5400221 | NCBI WGS metagenome assembly WNFR01 (sample SAMN13153357, study PRJNA577476) | soil metagenome | isolation source: 40 cm soil under Madrone tree | place: USA:California | collected 2016-06-14
TCGGTGCAGCCACTAGCCCGCATCCGCCGCAACCGCCAGCGCCCACCTTCAAACGGCTCTATCGAACGCGCGCGGAGCACCTCGCCCGGACTTCACGCTTTTGTGAAAACGCGCCTCCGATAGAGCACTAGCGTTTGCCGGTACCTATCCGGTGGAACTTCCTACAACGGGCCCGGAATAGCTTCCTGTTACCCACCTGCAATGGGCAGCAAGCTCCAAATGAGCTTCCGGTGTGCGTCGCATTTACTGCTCTCGACCTTTCGCTTCATGATCTCTCGGCGGGAGGCCGCCGTCAGCTTGACCTATGATACGAGTCGGAACTTCGGCTGTCTGGTATACCTAGGTGTGAGGGATTGCCGAGCAGATGGAAGAGCCCGAGCGGATAAAGTGAGCCTACACAACTTCATATTTATTCTAAATTCAGAAGTTTTCGAGATTCACGAATTCCTGCGAATATTGCGCTGGCGTTAGTTAAAGGCATACGTCTCTTGTGTTTGTAGGCCAAGCCAGAGTTTTGTCGAATATTGGTACCGCATTTGCACCGCACTCCCACAACGTTGTCAAAGGCATTCTTTAGTCCAGTAATTCGTATATATTCAGGTCAATTGGGCTAAGTTGGGCGCCCAAACGAACGGCGTTAGCGGTCGATCAGGTCGTCCGGCCTCTCCCCCGGAGAGCGATTCCCACGTATGACGGAGGCACGAAATGAACAGGCTAGGAATTTTCAGACTAATCGCAATTGTGTTTTGCGTGCTAGTACTCATGAATGGCACCGCTGTCGCTCAAACAAGCCGCGGAACGCTAACCGGAGTGATCACGGATCCAACGGGCGCGGCCGTAGTGACGGCAACGGTGACAATCACGCATTTGGACACGAACGTGAAACGCCAGACGACAACCAATGACGCTGGGGTGTACCGCTTCGATGCTGTTGACCTCGGCACCTATTCGCTGTCGGTCCAGAAGACCGGTTTTCGGACGCATGACACGACTGGTGTCGCGATCCAGGCGGCGCACACGACCGATATTGACGTGAGACTGGAGGTGGGAGCCACGTCGGAGGTGGTGAAGGTCGAAGCCTCGTCCTTTGAGGTTGAGCTGCAAACTTCCGACCAGGTACGCGGCGCCAATTTTTCGGAGAACACAGTCAACAGCCTGCCGATCACGGGCCTCGACAGCCTGACTCTGGCACAATTGCTTCCCGGAGTGGCGGTTTTGAATCAGAGTATCGCGAACTCCATCAACCAGGACGGCACGTTTGCTTTTGCCGTGAATGGCCAGCGCCCCCGCGGAAACAATTTCATGATTGATGGAGTGGAAAACAACGATATCTCCGTCACAGGCCCCGCGTATATCATCACCAATCCCGACGCCGTTCAAGAGGTCAATATCCAAACCGCGGACTTCAGCGCGGAATTCGGCCGCGCGGGTGGCGCAGTCTTTAATCAGATCACTAAGTCGGGCACAAATCAGCTTCACGGGACCGCCACCTACGTTTACGACGGCAGTGCCTTTGGGCATAACAAGACGTTCTTCTTCGCCGCGGCCCAGTGGGATCGGCTATTTGGAAAAACCAGCGCCTCAACGCCACTCGTGCTGCCAACGGACGCCGGTGTGGCCACTCTGCAAACCTTGGCCGCGCAATGCCCGAACGCCGCGCTGTACCTGCAGGCCCTGGGTTCGTTGCGGGGCGATCCAAACGCGAGCCCGAGCAGCATTAGTCTCGCGGTGCCCAGCGCGACAGGCACCTGCACGAATTCGACCCGTACCGGCTTGGCGTTGGCGACGGGCAATTTCCTTCGTGTAGCTCCTTTTTCGTCGCTGGACAACAACCATCAGATTCGGATCGACCACAAACCTTCAGATAAGCAAAACATGAGCTTCCGCTGGCTATATGACAACCTGGTGCAATCACCGTCGCTGAACAATCTACCCGGCTTCGACAACGCGTTCACGGGCAAAACCCTAAGCGGGACCTTCGCGGACACATATGTGATCAGGTCGAATTGGACGAACGAATTCCGGTTCAACTATGGCCGGATTGGCTTCAACTTCCCGCTGTTGGCCCCGGACTCATTCCATGCCACTCTCCCCAATTATCTGATCAGCGGAGTCACTAACGCATTTACCTCTAGTGGCAGCATCGGCGGCGCCACCAATATTCCCCAATTCCGCTACGCCAACAACTGGCAATATCAAGACACCATGAGCGTGGTGCACGGCAGGCACACGTTCCGTTTTGGTCTGGATTTCCTGCGGCAATTGGCTCGTCAGCATCCTCCATTCAACGAACGCGGTTCATTTGCCTATTTTGCAAGCGGGAGTGTGACATCTTTTTCCAACTTCCTCGATGATTTTGGAGGCGATGGCGGCAGCCTGAACCGGCAATTTGGCAGTTCGATTTACCACCCCAATCTCTTCCGGCAGAGTTATTTTTTCCAAGACTCCTGGAGGACGACGCAGAACCTGACGCTGAACCTGGGTCTGCGCTATGAGAATTTCGGTACGCCCGTAAACACTTTTACCGTAGCAGCTTTCACGAACTACGACCCTGTGAATTTTGCGGCGCCCCACAAAGTGGATGGAGACAACAACAATTTCGCGCCATCGGTCGGATTTGCATGGAATCCAAAGGGTACGAGCTTTCTTGACCGCATGATGGGAGGAGGCAAGACGGTGTGGCGCGGCGGATTTCAAGTGAGCTACGACACCTGGTTCAACAATCTCTTGTCCAATATTGCCGGCTCCTCTCCGAACACTTTGGGAGGCATCATTCCGTCTACCACCTCCGCTGCTGCTCCGCGCGGATTCGCCAATTTCAGTGGCCAATTCGCCACCATTCAAGCTACTCCGCCTACTGCGCAATCTCCGCAGCAAAACCTTTTCCTCCAGCCCTTTAGGAATCCTTATACCGATCGCTGGTCTCTCGGCTTCGAGCATGAGTTCCCGTACGGATTCATATGGGATACTTCCTACGTCGGATCCGTCTCTCACAAGCTGTTCCGCACGATCGACATGAATCCCATTGTTAATCCTGTCACACGCGCCCGGTTTCAACCCCAGGTAGGAGCGCGTACGGTCCGCGCTTCGTCGGCGAATTCCAATTACGAGTCTCTCCAGCTCGACCTGAAGCGCCGCTTCAGTGGTACGCCGGTGGGGCAGGTGCAACTGGAAGGATCCTACACTTACTCACACTTCTTGGACGACGTGAGCGACGTTTTTGGGTTTGACTCAACCCCCAGCTCCTTCCAGTCCGTTTCTCAAGTCTTGGGTGGCAGTCGCCACCTGGACTACGGTAACTCGGATTTCGACCGCAGGCACGTGGGGGCAATCGCGCTGCTGTGGGACGTTCGTGGGCCTCGCCAAGGGATCCTTGGCACGCTCGTCGGCGGGTGGCAGCTCTCGGGGATTGCCCACTGGCAGACCGGATTTCCGTTCACTGTCGTCAACGGCGCGGACCGTAACAGCGATGGCCAGGCTGGACCGGACCGGCCGGACATCGGCAGCCTGTCGGCTCCTCTGAACACTCGGGCCATAAAAAAATCCACCTGCTCCACTGGATTTGGCAATCCTGACGCAGCCGGCACTCCGTGCGTTGACCCCGCTACGGTGCACTTCATCCAAGGCAGCGGTAATCCCGATGGTCAAACCGTGGGACGCAACACGCTGCGCGCTCCCGGAATCGACAACCTGGACCTAGCTATTGCGAAGAGGTTCCGATTTACAGAGAGGATGAATCTTGAGTATCGGGTAGACATGTTCAATGCCCTGAACACCCTCAATCTGGGATATCGAGTAGCCTCAAGGACAGTGAACGGCTCGGCTCCTGCTTCTAAGAGCAACCTGACAGAAAAGGGTCTCCAAAAGGAGACCCTTTTTGAGTTTTTCGCGCCACAGATACGCATGACTTAATTCGAGCGAACTATAGAAAACGAGCGGCCTGTACGGCGTGGCCGCCCTTAGTAGCTCGCTTCGGGGCCCAGGGCGAGCAGCGGGCGCGGAAACCCCGCCGACAGCGTCGAAGAGCCGCTCCAATTGACGACCTCGGCGTCCATCTGCCTACGGCCTTTCTTGGTGATGGAGTAGAACTTTGCTTCGCGGCCAGTTTCGGATTCTTCCGTTCGGCTTGCAACAAGCCTTTGTCTTCCAAACAATGGAGATTATTCAAGGTGGGCTTGCCGGGCGAGCGGATAACATTCGCGGAACTGTGCGACGAGTTTCTTTCGTCTCATACCCCGACCGTGTCCCTCAATTCTCAGCGCAACCACCGGTTATTCGTAAAGAATCTGCGAGGGTACTTTGGAATCCGCAAGTTGACGGAGATTCACAGACCAATGATTGAGGAATATCGCAATCATCGACGCCGTCAGCCATCCCAGCGCAATCCAAAGACAACCGTCAAAGGAGCGACCGTCAACCGGGAGATTCAGTGTCTTCACTGCATGTTCCAGTTCGCGATCACTCGGAAATACATCACCGAGAGCCCTGCTGCCGGTGTTAAACATTTTGATGAACGCCGGGAGCGACCCGTAAAACGAATGCTGGCCGTAGACGAAGAGCAGCGGATTCTTGAAGCAGCACCGCCGCACCTTCGCGTGGCGATCATTCTGCTCGTGCAAACGGGCGGAAGAACGTACAGCGAGGGGCTGTCATTAAGATGGGAACAGGTGGATCTCGAAAACCTCGTCATTCACCTTTGCGGCGATGTTAAGACCAAAGACTCCGCACAACCCGTTCCATTAACCCGGCTCGCTTGCGACGTTTTGCATGAGTGGCGGAAGGGACAGACGAGGCAAAGTCCGTTTGTCTTCCCAAGTCCGCATAATCTCGACAAAGCGATTGGAACGGTAAGGACAGCTTGGAAGGCCACTCTCAGGAGAGCGGGCGTTTCGTATTTTCCGATCTACAATCTGCGGCACGTGTTTTGCACGCGACTGAGTTGGGTTGCGCCGGATGCGGTCGTGCAGCACGCCATGCGTCACAGTAGCCCGGAGACGAAACGCTTCTATCAGCTGGGGCTGGCTCACCAGGTTCGAGAGCATCTCGAACGAGTGAACCAAAAAACGCACGAGGAACGCGACGCGTTACAAATTCGTGACAGTGACTCGCGTCGAGAGCAAGTGCAACAAATAGAAGTCTGTAACTAGATGAAAGAGAAGTGGCGCGCCCGGGGAGACTCGAACTCCCGACCCTCTGCTTAGAAGGCAGATGCTCTATCCAACTGAGCTACGGGCGCTCTCTCCCTAATCTCTCACAAACACAACTACTTAGGCCAGAACTTCATGTTCACGCTTCGAACGAAAAACCAGTGTCTCCGCTGGAAATTTGCGTCAACAATTCGACTCCCACCGCCGCCTACCAATCCAACCGATTGAAACAGCAACCATACTGTCATCAGCAGTTGCGCGTATGCGTCGCGACGGAGCAAGAAACAGCTATGGCCGCGTTTTGTTTGGTTCCGTTCCGAACTGGACGGTGCATTTTGTCTCGAAAAGATAGAGCCGCTTGAGCGATTGCTTGTGGCGAAGCGCGACGATCCCAGCATCGTCGACTGGTGTCGCCGTCAGATTGAGCGTCTCCAGATGATTGAGGCGGGCGAGGAGTGGCACACCGGCGGAGGTGACATTGGTGTGCGCAAGATCGATAGAACGAAGATTCGAAAAAGTCGCCAATACTCTGAGGCCCTGATCCGTAACTTTCGTGCGTGCTAACTCGGCGTCTACAATGAGATCACCAATGGATTTGAGTCGAACGAGGGTTTTGTCATCGCAACGTTCTGGAGTGCTGACGGTCCGCAGGATCAAACCGTCTGTTGGATTTTGCGAACGGGGAACAAGACGCACGCCGAGTTCTTGCTCGAGCGAGGAAACTGTTTTCAATTGAGGACGATAGTCTTTGGCTAAGGGTAAAGCGGGGGATGTCGGTTTTGGAGGAGGCGGAGCGCCCCGAACTTCGAGTTCGGGCAAAGTATTTGTGGCTCCGGACGCGATCCACAGTTCGATGACTTTGATTTCCGAGGCTGTCAGGGGCGGTTTGCCATCCGTCGGCATGAAGTCTTTTTCTTCCGGCACCAAATTGATGCGGCGGAAGAGTTCGCTGTGGCTGGGGTCTCCGGGCTTTATGACGATGCCGTCCTTGCCGCCGCGCATCACGTTTTCGAAAGAGTCGAGGCGGAGTTTGCCTTTTCTTTTTTCTGCGTTATGGCAAATCGTGCATTTCTCTTCAAAGACAGGAGCGACTCGCGCTGCATAGAATGTTGCGGAAGGAGATGCCAGGACGTTGGCGTTTGTGAGAGCTGTTCCCGGCGTTTTGACTGTCGGCCGGACTTTCGTTGACGTGGCTGGCACATGGAGCAATGAACGCAAAGTGTCCGGCATATGGCGCGTCATGAACGATTCACCGTGCGTAAGCTTTCCACCCTTGTCGCTGGTCCAGATCAGGAGAGCGAGCGTGGCAAGAAGAGCGATTCGATAAGCGCGAATGTCCCAGAGGCGCAAAAGGCAGCAGAGAAAGAGGGCAACGGCGAGCGAAAATCCGCCCCACATGTGACTGATAACGAGTTTTCCTTCGTAGCCACCGCTCCAGGCGAGAAGCCAGCCGAGGAAGACCGCGACGAAGGCGCTGATGGAAGAGAGGAGGAGAACAAAACCCGCCGATTCGCGCAGATGATTCCATCGGCGAAAGAGGCCGATACCTTCCAGAAGCGGGACGAGTAGCAAAAGTGCAATCGGAAGATGAACGACGAGCGGATGAAAGCGTCCGACGAACTGACTGAGCTCTCCGTGTTCGATGCCGTCAGGCGGAGCATGAAGCAATACCCATGCTAGAACGAGAATGAATACGGCGCCGAGTGCAATGAGCCACAGCCGAGGGCGAGAAAACATTCAGCCTCAGACGCGCCGCAATAACGTGATGCGCCCGATCGGCAACCACTCGGCAACGAGGACGTTGCCGCCGCGAAGGAAGATCGCTGCGTGCGGGGTGATGAATTGTCCCGGCGTAAATTCGTTCCGCGACTGATTTCGGCGAGAACCGACGTCTCCGTTCGCCGCTTTACCATCGCCCAATTGTGCGGCCACATTGTAGTAGCGATCGAGGATGCAAACCTGACTGTCAAGGTCCGGGCAAACCATCCAATCGCCTTGAATATGAAAGTGGCAGGGCATTCGCAAATGGGCTTCGTCCTTGATGGTGCGGACGTGGGCGCCAGCTAGCGTGAAAGCCTGAATGCGCCGGTTCCCGCGATCGGCGACGAGCAGCACCGGTTCTTTCCCGCGAGAGTCGACCCACAAGCCATGAGGCGTATCGAATTCACCTTCTCCGTGGCCCGGCCGGCCAATTTCTCCAAGGAACTTGCCGGTTCGCGAGAAGCGGAGAACGTGATGCGAGCCGTATCCGTCACCGACAAAGAAATCGCCGTTCGGAGCAAAGGCGACATTGGTCGGGACAAAATCGATTGGCCGTGCGGCATAGGCCTCATCTTCGCGGGGATAGCCGTGGGACCAAACCGGCTTTCCATCGAGAGTAGTCTTCACGATTTTGCAGCGGTTAATGTCGCAGTGATAGAGTAGCTCGCCTTCCGGTTCGCGGCGCAGACCAAGGCCGTGCGCGCCACCGCGAAATTCCTCGCCAAACGCGCGGATGAAACGTCCGTCGGCGTCGTACACCACGACCGACTCTCCTCGCATGCTCGACTTGTTAACCGTATGAGCGACATAGATGCGGCCTTGCTCATCTTGAGAGAGGCCGTGAGTGTCGCCCCAAACGAGACCATCTGGCGGAACTAGCCAGTCGTGCACACATTCATAGGTATGAATTCCGGAGCCGACGACCGGCAAACGTTGGCCGGATTTGTCCGACGCGTGCACCACATGGAAGCGAGGCATGGCGGCTGCAACGGCCAGCTTGGAGCAACCAGAGAGAAAGGAGCGACGAGAAGTCGATTTCACGCGATCAGCTCCGGGACGACTTTTGCGGGAACGACGCCAGTCAACTTTTGTTCGAGACCCTGAAACTTGAACGTGAGTCTTTCGTGATTGATGCCGAGCAAGCGGAGTACGGTCGCGTTGAAATTGCGCACGTGAACGGGATCTTTCAAGACGTTATAGCAAAAATCATCCGTCACACCGTGGGCAATTCCCGGTTTGGTGCCGCCGCCTGCCAACCAGACTGTGAAGCAACGGGGATGATGGTCGCGGCCGTAATTTTCTTTTGAAAGTCCGCCCTGGCTGTAAACGGTACGGCCGAATTCGCCGCCCCAAAGTACCAGAGTGTCATCCAGTAGTCCGCGGCGCTTCAAATCGGTGACGAGAGCGTAGGACGCGCGATCCGTCGCGGCGCACAGCTTAGGCAAGTTGCCGACGGCGTTCGAATGGACATCCCACCCGCGCTGATAGATCTGCGTGAATCGCACGCCGCGCTCAGCCATGCGGCGCGCCAGCAGGCAGTTGTAAGCAAAGGTGCCGGCCTGCTTTGCTTCGTCGCCGTATAGAGTCCACGTGCTGTCCGGTTCGTCACGCATATCGGTGAGCTCAGGCAGTGACGTTTGCATGCGGAATGCCATTTCGTATTGATGAATGCGGGCGTGAGTCTCCGGGTCGCCCACTTCTTCCGAGGTTATTTGATTGATTCCGTTCACAGCGTCGATGAGTGCGCGGCGCGTTTCGCGAGTCATGCCTTGCGGATCGCCAAGATAAAGCACCGGCTCTCCCTGGGAACGGAAGGCGACGCCGGCATATTCGTTCGAAAGAAATCCGCTGCTCCACAGTTTGGGAGCGATGGGTTGCAAATCGGTGCCGGGAAGAGTCAGCGAGTTGAGCACGACAAACGTGGGCAGGTTTTCGTTCATGCTGCCGAGTCCGTAAGAAATCCACGACCCCATCGATGGCTTGCCGGGCACCATGTTTCCCGTATTCATCAGCAGAATCGCCGGCTCGTGATTAATTGCGTCCGTCTGCAAGGAGTGTACGAGCGTGAGATCGTCTACAAGTCGGCCCGTCCAAGGGAGCAAATCGCTCACCCAAGTTCCGGATTTACCTTGTTGCGAAAAACCCCAGTGCGAAGGCGCGATGGGAAAGCGCGCCTGGCCGGCGGTCATGCCTGTGAGCGCTTGATTGCCGCGCACGGATTCGGGCAGGTCCTTATCGTAGAGACTTGCAAGCCGCGGCTTGTAATCCCACAAATCCATCTGAGGCGGCGCACCGGACATAAAGAGGTAGATGGCGCGCTTAGCTTTGGGCGGAAAGTCTGGCACGTAATGGCCGGACGAAGCCGGCGACGAATCAGTTGCCGCTCTGCTAGCGCCGGGCATCAATGCATCGCCAAGCAAAGTAGCGAGGCTCGCCCAGCCAAGCGTCTTGCCCATTTTTCCGAGAAAGTGCCTGCGCGTTGCCAGACGCCGCCATTCTTCGCGCAGCTCAATCGGTATGGGAAGGTCGTAGACCGTTGGCCCATTGCCGCCGTGATCGCAGCATTTTTCGCAGGGACTGTTGTCGTGTGGTTTCATTTGTTCAACACCGAATCGAGATTCATCGCGGCGCTGGCAACCAGCATCCAGGAAGCAAGTTCCTCCGGCTGGATGTTTGCATCGCGAGTGCTCTCGCCTACTTTCAGAAGTTCTTCGGCACGGGATTTTTCGTGCGCATAACTACTCTGGAACTTTTGTAGCGCAGTTTTCAGAACGACCTGTTCGCGAGGCTGCCACGGGCGGGCGAGCAACAATTCTCCCAGATAGCCAAGGCGCGCGTCGGTCTCTCCCGATTTGTGGATTACGCGCTCCGCCAAGTGTCGTGAAGCTTCGAGCCACAGAGGATCGTTCATCAGGACAAGGGCCTGCAATGGAGTGTCGGTGCGCTGACGGCGGGTACAGGCAGCATCATGCACGGGCGCGTCCAACGTGTCCATATCGGGCATTGTCGCCATGCGCTTCCAAAAGGTGTAAAGGCTGCGCCGGTATAAAGCATCTCCATGATCTTGGACGTAAGCTTTGGTGTCGCTGCCTTGATGGCTGCCGGCTTCCCAAACACCGGCCGGTTGATATGGCTTTACGCTCGGGCCGCCAATTTTCTCAACGAGAAGGCCGCTGGCCGCCAATGCGGTGTCGCGAAGCATTTCGCCGTCCATGCGGAAGCGCGCGCCGCGAGCCAGCAGGCGGTTCTTCGGATCGATTTCGAGCAACTGCCGCGTGGTCCGCGTGGATTGGCGATAGGTCGCCGACAGGACCAACTGCTTGTAAAAGCGCTTAACGTCCCACCCGTTTTCGCGAAAATCCACCGCGAGCCAATCCAGGAGTTCCGGATGGCTGGGCCGTCCGCCCATCACTCCAAAATCTTCCGTCGTTTCGACCAGCCCCGTTCCAAAAAGTTCAGCCCACATGCGATTGACGGTCACTCGCGCAGTCAGGGGATTAGATTCGCTGACCGTCCACTCCGCCAATCCGCGGCGGTCCAGTGGCGCACCGGGAGGCAGGGGAGGCAAAAAGTGGGGAACGCCCGGCCGTACGCGTTCGATCCGGGAACCAAATGCACCGCGGTGAAGAACATCCGCGTAAGCAAGCCCCGGTCCTTCCTCGCTTACCACGGCGATGGCACCATCCTTCGAAAGCCGTTCGAGTTCTTCATTCAACGGAGGAATCTGAGCCTTGAGTTGGCGAGATGCTTCGTCGCGCTGAGCGAAATAAAATTCGCTGACGGTGTGGAACTCATCTTCGGACCAGGCCGGGAGCGGTTTCTGGACGAGCTCCGCCACGTAATCTTCGACGGGAAGGCGCTCGGCTTCTTCTTGTGAAAGTTTGCGCAGATAAAACCGGAAATCCCGAAATGCAGACTGCCGCAAAGGATTCGCGTCGGGATAGACGCGACCAAACTCAAGCGGCACACTGGTGTGCGTGCTTCCCTGAAGAGAATCTTTAAGGACCGTCAATTCCTGGCGGCGGCCATCAATATATAGGGCAGCGCCCGCGGCTTTGCCGGACCCGTCATACGTGGCCAGGACGTGATTCCATCGGCCCTCCACGAGAACTCTTTCTTTTGTTTCTAAGTGAATGGCGTTGTCCGGCGCGGCGGAGGCGAACAGGAATTGAAGCTTGCCCTTGGTGATGTTCAGCTGCCATCCGCGCTGATTTTGCCCGGCATCCGCGGCCGACAGGATGACGCCGGTCGGCTTGTCTTCGTCTTTTGACTCCAATGGCCGCAAATGCGGGCGAACCCAGGTACCCACGCTGAAAGCTTGCGCGGGCTCGACTTGACCAATGTCCGGCACTTCCAGCCGCGTGCCAATGTCCATTCGCATATACGGCCAGAACCAGGTACCCTCGCCCCAGATTACGGGAGCCACTGTCGCCGAAACGCTTTTCTTGGCTGTCCTGGAGGCCGAATCGATAAAAGTGGATCCGTTTTGTTCATCGAAACGGAATCTTGCGGCGAGAGCTTCCGAACTAACCGGGATGGCCTTCGCCACTTGTGTTGTACCGCCAACCCAGGCGGCAATCAGATCGCGCACATGTTCACGGCGGTCAGCAAGCTGGCGTTCGAGATCCGAGCGCTTTGCAAGAATTTGTTCGTACGCTTCACGGTTTTCCAATTTCGGAAGCCGAAGGAAAGGTGGCCAATCGTTACGGTCGTCATTCGAAGGGCTCTCTGTCAAATTATTGAAGAAGGCAGTCAGACGGTAGAAATCTTTTTGTGTGACGGGATCAAATTTGTGGTCATGGCAATTTGCGCAGCCGACGGTTAGTCCCAGAAATGCCGCGCCATAGGCTTCGGTTCGCTCGCGTTTGTTATTGACGCGCAGCTCTTCAATGAGCGTACCGCCTTCGCCGCTGCTGATGCCGGCGCGCAGGTAAGCCGAGGCAAGCAGAGTGTCCAGCGTTTTCCCGGGAAGCATGTCGCCGGCAAGCTGTTCGCGGACAAACTGGTCGAAGGGTTTGTTCTGGTTGAAGGCACGAATGACGTAATCGCGGTAGGGCCAAATGCTGCGGAAATTGTCCAGATGAAGCCCGTGTGTATCGCCATAGCGTGCAACGTCCAGCCAATAGTGGGCACGATGCTCGCCGTAGCGGGGGCTTGCCAGCAAACGGTCGACGACCTTTTCGTAGGCGTTGGGCGAGGCATCCGCCACAAATTCTTCGACTTCTTCTGGCGTTGGAGGCAGTCCGGTCAGGTCGTAGGTCACTCGCCGGATCAATGTCCGCCGATCGGCCTCGGGAGAGGGCTCCAGGCCTTCGTTTTCCAGCCTCGCCAATACAAAACTGTCTATAGCGTTCCGCACCCACGCGTCATTTTTTACCGCAGGAATCGCCTGATGCTTGGGCGGAAGAAACGACCAGAGTTCTTCATACCGTGCGCCCTGTTTTACCCATTCTCGCAGCAGAGCGATCTGTTCCGGCTTCAACGTTTTGTGCGCCTCCGGAGGCGGCATGCGGTCTTTCGGATTCCTTGTTTCAGTCCTTCGGACCAAGGGGCTTTTTTCCGGATTGCCCGGGATAATGGCCGGACCAAACTTCTCGTGAGAATCCTGATGCGGCGCGTAAGCAAACTCCGCGCGATCGAGGCGGAGGCCCGCCTTTCGCGCCCCTGGATCGGGACCATGACATGCGTAACAGTTTTCGGACAAAATCGGCTGGATCGTGTCGTTGAAGGAGATCTTGGTATTGGCGCTGTCTGGCCGGGGAGTTCGTCCCGCGTTAAGCGATGCGGCCGCGAAGAAGAGTGTAATCCCAACCCCAACCGCAGCTAAACCCGCGGCGGCCTTGTTGAGCCGGAATTGATTTTCGTGGCCGCGCCGAGCGAACATCAGGCAGTCTCCCGAAGCACTGTACGAGAGTCAGCAGTCTGCTGCGGCGTATAGCTTACACCTTTGTTACCTCGCGAACTCACGATCTCACGGCACTGAAGGTCGCCAAACCGGACCGGTGGAATATCGTATGGTGCCGGGCCGCAAGACCTGTCCGGAGTTGCTTCCAGACCCGCGCATAGGATCATACGATACCAAAAGCTCTCGATCGGTCTTCTTTTCCTGTGTACGTCCCGTCTGCCTCGATCGCGCAAGTTGCGGACCACGGAGACGATTGCACAGACCGTTGCATGTTATTGGAGTCCTTGCAGAGCGTATGCATCGCACTGCTGGCCCATGCCATGTCTCAGCGAACGCGCCGCAACGGTTCAACCAACCGTTGCAGACTCGGCCGGAGAACTGCGTCAATGGTTCGCTAGATCGTTGCGGGGAGATAATTTGCTACTAATTTCGGGCTAACGTGCGAAGAATTCGCGGCGCGCTTCCCATTGTGCGCTACCGTATTCGCCGAGCAGGACGGTTCCGGACATCGAGTCGCCAGTTGCCGTTCCGGAAAAGGTGTATAGGAGCGTGGTACCCTCAATCGGGTGACGGGCCGCGAAGGTCACTTGATCCCCGTGCGCTGCGCCCTTCAAACTGCCATGGACGTGCTCTCCCTCGTGCAGTCCGATTAGGCGATTACCCGTTTGCTCGATGATAAAACGATGTTTCGCGGCGCCCACAAGGTAGTTCATCGAGACTTCCCAGACTCCGGCAATATTTACGGCGGCGCCCGTGGGAAGCACTGGATTTTCGAATTTGGGCGGTTTAGTCAGAATTTGGTAAAGAGCCTCTGCGGCGATTTTGTGATCGTTGGGCATCATCATGTAAGGCATCACGGAGACAGAGCTGGCCATTTCATCCGGCCGTTTGCCGGCACCGCTGGCAAGGATAATACGAGGATTGCCTTCCGCGAGCGTCTTTGCCACCTCGGTTCCTGTAATATTCAGCGCCTTACCATCCCACTTGATACGCAACTGCGGGGCGTGATTGGAAAGATCCTGGGGCTGGACATATTCCGTAGTCACGCCCGGGATTTTGGTGACGCGATCGCTGATATACGCTAGCCAGGACTCCCACGTTTTCCACTCCGCATCGTGATCCCGCTTCGTCCATGCTTCGACGGCGGCGAGCATGCCCATAATTTCTTCCTTGCCGACTTTCAAGGAGCGGCCAAAAGCGTGGTGTGGCGCGCTATTTATCCACGCCGCCTGCACTAGCTCCTTCTTGCCCAGGAGCAATCCAGCACACTGTGGGCCCCGCAAACACTTGCCGCCGCTGTAAGCGACCATCGTTGCGCCGAGTTGCAAATGAATATTGGGAATTGTCAGATTTTCTGCCGCCGCGTCGACGAGCACAGGTACGCCTTTCGCATTGGCAACCTTGCAGGTCGTTTCCAGATTGAAGGGTCCTTTTTCTGCCGCGGGCGAAGAAAAAATGAGTACCATCGCCGTCCGTGAATTGAAGGCATTGACAAGTTCTTCGTACGAATTGATTTCGATAATCTTGGCTCCGGGCATTCGGGCGGCATGGTCATAGTCGTTGCGCGAGTACTTCGCCATGATGACTTCGCTTTTGAGCCCGTCCAGGTTGGGGAGGCGCTGCATTCTTTCCGGGTTCGCGCCAGCGATGCAGGCGGCCGTGGCGTTGGTGATTGCAGCCGAGCAGCCGGCGGTCACGATTCCCCATTCCGCCTTAGTCAGTTCCGCCAGCCGCTTTCCTACGGCTTCCATCAACTCGTCCATGTTGACGTAATGGCGCGACGCTTCGTCCATGGCCTTCTTCGTTTCGGGCAGCGATTGTGATCCGGAAATGATAGTGAAGGTTCCGCGACAATTGACGATAGGTCGCACACCAATCGATTCGTAAATATTGCCGTCGAAGCTCAGGTCAAGCGGATTTCCAGCACCTTCCTTGACGCCAGCGGCCGCGGCGCCAGGAATGGCAGTGCACAGTGCGAGAAGGCCGCTCGATTTGAGAAGATTGCGGCGCGTCAGCGTTTCAGAATTTGCAGCTCTAGCCATACGGGCTCCTTTGGTGCAGGTTTTGGCGTTCCGCTCGATCGCGTCAGAGGACGAATCTTACGCCGGAAAACAAGAACGGTGTAAGGCCGAAGAAACCACTCGGGTTCGTTCTCCGGCCCTCGGGGTGTCTTGTTTCTTCAGAAGAACCCTAGAAAATAATCTTGGCTCCGAACTGAATGTCGCGGTTGTCGGTGGTTGTGGAAGTGATATTGCCAAAGGAGCTGGTGTTCCAAGTGGCGCTCGGATTAGCAAGGTTTGGGTGATTGAAAATATTGAACATCTCGGCCCGGAACTGGAACTTAAGACGCTCCTTGATGGGGAAGTTTTTGAAGATCGAGAAATCGGCATCCACCAGGCCTGGCCCGTAGAGAATGTTCCTGCCCGCGCTGCCGAAAGTCCCGGACGCGGGAAGGGCAAATGCTGCCGAGTCGATGCAGTGCGTTATGTGGCCCGAACCGCAATTTTCTGTGGGGACTCCAACAACATCGGGACGTTGATTTCCGCGGCCGATATGCGCCTGGTCCGGACTAATCAAGACGTTGAATGGCTGGCCCGTCTGCGCGGTAAAGATCGTGTTGGCTTGCCAGTTTCCCAGCGTCCAGCGCAAGAAGGCGTTCTTTCCATTCGGAGACGGCAGGTCATAGACCACGCTGGCGACAAAACGATGCCGGATATCCCAGTTGGCATTGCCATAATCGCGGTGCCAATTAAAGGCATCCATGGGCGCGCCACCGCCGTTCGAATCCGAGGAAATGTCGATCGCGTGGGCCCACGTGTAGCTCGCAAGAATCTGCACGCCGTGACGCATCCTCTGCCGGAAGATTGACGTCAGACCGTGATAGTTTGCAATCTCGTCGTTTTGGATCGTGCGGATCTGTCCCCAGAGCTGATTGGGGCGCCGCGGATTTACCGGATCGTTGTTTACGTCGGGCTGCGGCGTGTTGTTGAAGTAGCTGCGATCCAGGTGCAAGGAATGTGAACCCAGATATTGCACTTCAAAGCCCGCGTTCTTCCAAAGCTCACGCTCAACACCCAAATTCCACTGGTACATTCTCGGCGTCGGCAGATAGGGATTCTCGGTGAACACTGCCAAATACGTTGTGGGAGTCGTCCCTGACCCCGGCGTTGGATTGCCAAAAGAAAGCACGGTCGTCGAAGAGTTGCTGAACACTGCCGTCACACCGAAAGGCGGGTTCGTGGTTGCCAAGGTGAAACTGTTTGTCTGGTTCGGATTGTAAAAGAAACCGCCACCGCCGCGAATGACAACCTTCGCCGGTCCACGGTAGGCAAAACCAATACGGGGGGCCCAATTGTCGTGATTGGGATTAATGAATTTGAGGCCAGGCGTCGGAATCGTGTCCGGTACCAGGGCTGTTTGATCCGGATTGAGAATCCTCGCGTTTCCGTTGACGCTGTAGGGAACCGTCGGCAGTTCGTAGCGAAGGCCATAGTTTAAAGTGAGCCGGGACGTAATTTGCCAATTGTCGAGAACGAAGAAACCATCACGCCACTCCGCGACGACGCCCTTAAATTCCTGAATCGGAGTTTGGTCCGTCTGAGGTGCGCCAAAGAGAAAATCGGCAGCGGCGTTTCCGCTGCGCTGCCCGGTAAATGTAAACGTGCCACGCGGACTATTCGCTGCTGCGCGACCCGTCGTCAGCTTCCGAACTTCGACGCCGGCCATAATGTTATGCACGCCGCGGTGGTAGCTCAGCTGATCGTAGCCGTGCCAAGTTGTGTCGTCCTGATACCAGTTGCTGCCGGCGTTGCCAAGTCCCATGAAACCGTTTACGGTGATGTCCGGAATGCCCGGGTTGCCAAACCGCGTGTCGCCATCAAAGCCTGGAATGCCAAGCTGAGTGCCGGCGTCATTCAATCCATTCACGGTCCAGTAGTTGAGGTTATTGGTCATAAGGTGATTTCGGCCAAAGCGGAAGTCGTTGATAAGGTTTGGCGCGAGTGCATGCGTATAGCCGATGGCGATGTTCCGGTTATTCGCCGGGCCATAACTGCCGCTGGTCGGCGTGACGGTGCCGCCCACTATCGTCGTGTTTTGCCAGTCATACCGAACAAAGAGACGAATCTTGTCGCCAAAGTTCTGGTCAATCCGCTCCAGAGTCTGATTCGTGGTGACGTTCACCGGAACGGCGGCCGAATATGTGCTCGTCCCGGTGACGTTCGGCAATGGATAATATTGGAGCAGCGTCACAGCCACCGACGAAAAATCCGTAGAGGGAACCTGATTGCCGGCGTACGGCACACCTGTAAAGGGGTTCACGATTTGGGCGCTGATGGCGGAAAAGTTGCCGTTACGCATCGCTTGCGTGATTGTGGTGCCCAATTGCGTTTGGCTCTTCTTTTGACGAAGCCCCTCATAAGAGGCCGCGAAGAACGTCTTATTGCGGCCATCATAAAGTTTCGGGACGTAAACGGGACCGTCGAGTTCCCAGCCAAATTGGTTAAAGCGTAGCGGCTTCTTGGCAGTCCCGGGGTTATCGAAGAACGGATGTGCGTCAAATTTGTCGTTGCGAAGAAACTCATACGCAGCGCCATGAATGGCATTCGTGCCGGACTTCGACGTGAGGTTCACGTGCACGCCCATGTAGCTGCCATACTGCGCCGAGTAGTTTCCGTTTTGGACCTGTACCTCCTGGATGGAGTCTACGCTCGGAACCACATGGGTGATCGTGATGAGGTTATTCATGATCGTCACGCCATCCAACGTCAGACTATTTGTGATTTCCCGTTGTCCCGCGCCGATGAAGTCTTCGCCCGGCGGAACGCCCGTTTGGCTCGACTTTGGCCCGACAATCACGTTGGATGTGGTAGCCGCGAGCTTCAAAGCATCGCGCCCATTCAGCGGAAGGTCGACGACGGAGCGGGAGGTAATGGTTTCTACGAGACTGGAATCATCGGTGGAAATGGGCGGAATCGCGACTTCCACAACGACGGACTCGGTGACCGCTCCGACTCTCAGCGAGAAGTCGGTCCGGACCGTCTTGTTGATTTCAACGATGATTCCTCTTTGAACAAGCTTGCTGAAACCCGGCTGCTCGACGGCAATCGTGTAGCTGCCTTCCCGAATAAAAGTAATGGTATAACCGCCTTCGTCGTTTGTTGTCGCCGTGTAAGTTTCATTCGTTCCGAGATTGACTGCGGTCACCTTGGCGCCGGAAACGGCGGCGCCGTTGGCATCCGTCACCGTGCCGACGAGCGACGTGTTGTTCGCCACTTGAGCCAAGGATGGACACACTCCCAAGAAACATGTAACCAGATACACCGCAACGAGAAGAGATAGCGCTCTCTGTTTCACGGTTGCCCCCACTCGCAATTTTTGAACACCCATGTATGGCGGTATTGCCGTTCGAGACAAACGGCCCCACTTGTGGCTGCAAAGTGAATCACACGCAGGAAGTCGTGTCATCGGCCAGAAGGCCGAGTGTGGGCTAGGACATCTGTCCTATGTCGCGGAGGATGAGTTTCACTTTCACGGTGTGGAAATGAGCAGGAAGACTGAAAAGCGCAATCGGAACAGCTGTTTAAGGCTATTCGAGATGAACAAAACCGCGTTGGATGGCGTAAATGGCGGCTTGCGTGCGGTCCCTTGCTCCGAGTTTGTCCAGCACGCTGCTTACATGGATGCGCACGGTCTTTTCGGCAATCTGAAGGGCCGAGGCAATCTCCCGGTTGCTGTTGCCATGCGCGATCAGCGCAAGGACCTGTTGTTCCCGGGGCGTAAGCTCCGTAAGAGGGATTCGTTCCGCAAGTGTGTCACGCACAGTGCGGGGCAAATAGCGAACGCCTTGATTGACCGTTTGAATCGCGCTGACCAATTCTTGGCCACTCGCGTCTTTGGTCAAATAGGCCATCGCTCCGTTGCGCAAAGCGCGATAGACATCTTCGCTACCGTCGTAATTCGTCAATACAACTATCTTCGCGGCGCGGTTCTGCCGTCGAATTGCGGAGATCGCGTCAAATCCGTCCAGCCCGGGTAAATTCAAGTCCATCACAGTGACATCTGGAAGCAGCTTTGTATAAAGGCGCACCGCTTCGTGGCCGTTGTCCGCCTCACCAACAATCGAAAGCGCAGGGGAATCTCCGAGGATCGAACGGAGAGCCAGCCTCGCCATGAAATGATCTTCCACGAGCAAGACCTTGACTGCAGCAGCCATCATGCTTCTTGCGCTCCGACGGGAAGTTCCACGAATACTTGCGTTCCGGTTCCGGGCGTCGATTGAATTCTTAAGTCGCCGCCCAGTTTTCTCGCGCGCTCTTCCATCACCGACAGGCCGAAGTGTCCTGGAACCTTTCCGTTGGAAGCGCTGAACCCGCAGCCGTCATCTCTCACGGACAGAGTTACTCTCGATTGTCCATACTCCAAACCCACGTAGATTTCGCTTGGCCCGGCGTGCCGAATGGCGTTGCTGACCGCTTCCTGACAAATGCACGCCAGATGGTGAATCGCAACGGGAGAGAGGGCCGCCTCTGGTCCACTTACTTCCAATTTAGCGCTTACGTTCGTTCGCGTGTTTAATCCGTCCAAAACCTTGGACAAGACTTCCGACAAAACCTCCGCCGCGGCAGGTTCGTCCTGCAAATCCCAAATGATGCGCCGGGCTTCCGTCTGAGAATGACGGACCATGTTGCGGGCGAGATCAAGGGAACGCGCGACCTCCTCTCCATTTTTGCCTAACCGCTCACGAGTCGCTTCCAGCTGCCAGGAGATTGCCGCCAAACTGGCCATCAGAGTGTCATGCCATTCTCTGGCGATCCGATTCCTCTCTTCAGCGACGACCCGCATGCGTCCCTTGACGCGAGCTAGCCTCCAGCGAAAAAGAGCGACGAATACGCCGGCGAGCACCAACCCAACAAAAAAGTAAAACCAGGCGGTCTGATACAAGAAAGGGGTCTGAACGACATCTACTTCCGCGGTTGCGTCGCTCCAAGGCTGCCCAGCATCCCTCGCAGAAACAAGAAAACGATACTGGCCGGACGGCAGATGTCGATACAGCGCTTTGTGACCCGAGACGATCGTCCAATCCTTGTCGTATCCGTCCAGCTTGTAGCGATATTGAACCTGCGAGGGGTTAGAGAGGCGGATCGCATCAAACAGAACGGCAAATTCATTCAATCCCGGCGCGAGGAAAACCTTCGGAGAGACGTTCAAATCCGACCGGTCTGCCTGAAAACCCGCCACGCGGGCTTGCAAGGCCGGAAGCGGGAAGGCTTCCGCGGACGGATTTGTATGAACGAAACCCTTCGCCGTCGCGAACCAGAGCACGCCGTCGCTTGTACGTGTTGCCGGTGGTTGCGACATTCCGCCACATTCGCTGCTGCGCATCCCTTCATTCTTTCCCAACAGGAACGAATCGAGGGTTTTCCGCTTTCCATCCGCGACTTCCTGAAGTTGCTCTCTGGAAACGCGCAAAAGTCCTCGTGTGGTGTTCAACCAGAGCATTCCGCGCCCATCGTCCAAAACCGAAAAAACGGGATACGCCGGCACGCCCGCGGAAGGCGATATGTGAATTGCCTTATTCCCTCGAATCAGGTTAATGCCGCCGCCCTTTGTGCCGACCCAAATCGCACCCCGGCTGTCGGCCGAAACCGAGAGGATGAAAGTATTCGACAGGCCATTCGCGGGTGTGATCGATTCCAGGACTCCATCGCGCAGTCGATAAAGTCCCCTGAAAGTTCCGATCACGAGCGAACCATCTTGGTCCTCTTTCAAGGACGTGATGATGGTTTCGGGCAGAAAAACCTCGCCTTTATTCTTCTCCGGCACGCCGCTCGGGTACCGCAACAATCCGCGGTAAGTACCGAGCCAGAGCGTCCCGCGGTGGTCGCTATAGATGACGCTGATCGCATTTGACGGCGATTCGTGCCCAGTAAGAAAGTGCTGGAAGGAGGTTCCGTCGTAGCGATAGACACCGTCAAACCAGGTTCCGATCCATACGCTTCCTTGCGCGTCCTCGGCCAGCGAACGAATAGGATCTGAAAACGGCAAACCCGGAAGATGTTCTCGTTGCAGCTTCCCTTTCCTCATCCGCAACAATCCGCTGCCCCACGTTCCAAGCCAAATGTTTCCGCGGCGATCCGCCAAAATGTTTGCAGCAAAACTGTTTGGCAAGCCTTCTGGTGTGCCGAACGGCACTAGAACCGATTTGCGCCAGCGACTCAGTCCGCTGCTCAATGTTCCGATCCACAAATTACCCTCGTCATCTTCGAAAAACGTCCGAATGGTGTTGTCAGGCAGGCCGTCGTCCGTAGTCCAGTGCGAGATGGCACCATCCGACGCCACTCGACAAACCCCGCGCGACTTCGTTCCAACCCAAAGGTTGTTGTCCTTGTCCGCGATGATTGCGGTGACCTGGCCGTGCACCAATGGCAACGCAAATTCTCGAAAACCGCCTCTCCCATCCGGAACAAACTTGGAGAGACCCAGCGAACGGCCAATCCACACAATCCCATTCTTGTCTACATAAGCGGCGGTCACCGCGCCTAGCTCTTTGTGCGCAACTAGAAAAGTCGTTGTTTTTGCCCCGTCGCTAAGAAACAGTCCTTTTGCTGTGACGATGAAAACTCTTCCGCCGCTATCCTGCGCAAACGGTTCTGTTATGTCGCCTGGCACAAGGCCGAGCTCGTTCAAGGACTGCATTTTCTCGCCTGCCACTCGTTCCACTCCGTTGTGAGTCGCAATCCAAATTGCACCGGAGCCGTCTTCGAACAATGCGCGAACACGTTCCTGGTGAAAGCCCGCCTCTTCACTTACGTTCACCGTTACTTGTCCGCGCTGCCGGAGGACGCCGCGATCGTCTGTCCCGATCCACAGATCACCGCTGCGGCTGATTAGTAGTGCATTTACGGGTTCATTGGCGTTCTCGTCTGTATTGCCGACACGAAATGGAACGAATCGAATACCATCGAAACTTGCTATCCCCTCGGAGTTTCCAATAAGCAGCTGACGGTTGGGCGCCTGGATGATGGCGCGTACATTGTTTTGCGAAAGCCCGTCTTCGACGTGCCACTCCTGCTTCTGATACTCGGAAATGGCCATCGGCGGATCGTTCGTCGCGGCGATCGCGCACACTGGCGCAAAAAAAAGGAAAGCCAGGCCGGCTTGTTTTGTTGCTCGCATTGAACCTGCCCGAGGAAATTCCTTAAGATCTATTCCAGATCGAGCGACTGCCGCTCACCCCGCGGCGAGCATCTCTCCACAGACTCCGGTGGGCACACGCTCCGTATTGCTCATCCTAGCACCGACACCAGCGCGGCACACAGCTCTCCGGCCTGCAAGCGATGCGACATTTCTTGCCGCTCAATTCTCAGGCCTCTTATTTCTCGCAGAATATATCGTCTGTCTAAATTCTCTTCGTAGGACATTTGCCCTAAAGCTCGCGTCTCGTTACGTGCTACTTTCCCGCACGATTTCTGGCTGCGTGCGCAGGTTCGAGGCAACAAACCATGCGGCCACAATCGGCAAAGTGACAGTTCGCGTTCACCGCCATGGTGATTCCCAACGAAAGGAACGAGCCTCCTAACCGAATTATGCGCTACCTCTTGGCTTTCTTACTGCTTCCAATCTCTTTGCTTGCCCAGGAAACCGCGACGAAATACGACTTGGTCCTCAAAGGGGGCAATGTCATTGATCCCCACAACGGAGTTCAGGCCGTTCGAGACGTTGGAATTCGCGATCACAAGATTGCTGCTGTGGAAAACCACATACCAGACTCTGCCGCGACAAAAGTTATCTCCGTCAAAGGGATGTTTGTCACTCCGGGCTTGTTGGATATTCACACGCATGACTATGCAGGGACCGGACTCAGGGGCGCCTACGACGGCGACAATAGCGTCTATCCGGACGGTTTTACCTTTCGGAGCTGCGTGACGACTGTCGTCGATGCCGGCAGTTCCGGCTGGAAAAACTTTCCAGACTTTAAAGACCGCGTAATTGATCGTGCGAAGACGCGAGTCCTCGCGTTTATCAACATCGTCGGCAATGGAATGGGCGGCGGCGGAGTCGAACAGAACGTTGAGGACATGGACCCAGAAGCGACTGCCGCGCTCGCGAAGAAATATCCGGACATCATCGTGGGATTCAAGACCGCGCATTTCGAAGGACCGGAATGGACGGCCGTCGATCGCGTGTTAAACGCGGGAAAGATTGCCCAGCTTCCAGTCATGATCGATTTCGGCAGATTTCGCCCAGAACGGCCCTATCCAGAATTAGTAACTTCTAAACTTCGTCCAGGCGATATCTCCACTCACATGTACATAGACTTCATTCCCATGCTCGACGCGACGGGAAACGTGTTGCCGTATCTTTTTGACGCAAAAAAGCGGGGCATCATTTTTGACGTTGGTCATGGCGGCGGGAGTTTTGTATTCAACCAGGCCATACCTGCAGTCAAACACGGTTTCCTGCCAGACTCAATTTCGACTGATCTTCATATTGGCAGCATGAACGCAGGAATGAAAAACATGACCAATGTCATGTCCAAGTTCTTGAACATCGGGATGACACTGCCCGATGTAATCCTGCGCTCTACTTGGAATCCAGCCAAAGAGATCCATCATGAAGAGTTGGGTAGCCTAACTTTGGGATCTGTGGCAGATGTCTCGGTGCTAAGGGTGGAAAAAGGAAAGTTTGGTTTTACGGACAGCCTGGGCGGGCGGCTCGAAGGCAATAAGAAATTGGTTTGCGAGCTGACCGTTCGAGACGGACTGGTGGTATGGGACCTGAACGGCATTTCCCGGGAGCCATGGAACAAGCGGACGGTCTTTCGCCCCAATTCCACATGGGACGGTACTCTTCCGACCCGAAGGTAGCTTGGGTGCCACGAATTCTTCATGGCTAGGCAGCAACGACACTTTGGAGAACTTCACGAAGGCGCCTACCCACGATCAGGTCTTCCCCCGGTTGAAGCATCCATACGCCAATGATGATAGTGTTTTCCCCGCCGGGGAGTCCTGCACTCGCAGGAGCTCCTCCAGTGCCGGGATTGATTTCGACGCGCGGCTTACCTTCACGCATCTTTCGCATGACTTCGTAGCCCGTTGTTTTGACGCGAGTCGGATCGTACGTAACCAAAAGGTGTGGAACGTGATTGGCGACAGGAGGAATAAACACTCTCGTTTCCACAGTAGGGATTTTTTTCAAATGATCCGCGATGCGGTTGGCACGCTTACGAAATTCGAATTCCATTGCGGCATCATCCTGGGCCAGGAACCAGTCCACGGCAGCGACCATGCCGATGATCTCCTCCTTCGCAACTTTTAGTCCTCGACCAACTGCATTTGAATTCGGTGAATTATTTAGGCGCGCGACTTCGATAAGATCTTTTCGTCCGAGAAGCAAACCTGTACATTGAGGTCCACGCATACCCTTCCCGCCCGAAAAAGCGACGAGATCAAAGCCCATCTGAGTGTAGTTCCACAAATTGGAGATTGGCGGAACGTCGGCAGCCGCATCGTTAAAACACGGGACGCCATGCTTATGAGCAATGCGAATCCAATCTTCACGACTGATGGGAGCTTCAACAGCGTTGAAGAAGTTAGTCATCACGGTCTTTTCTGTGAAGGCGTTCTCGTACTGTTCCATCGTCTCGACTTCAATGACTTTGACGCCGCAGTTTCTCATCGCGTGGTCGTATTCATAGCGGTGTGATTTTTGAACAATGACTTCGTTCTTGAGTCCCGTGACATCCGTGGGAATACTGGCGATCGCGTCCTTATTGCCCAGCGTCATGCAGGCGGCTGTTCCGAGCGTGAGCGCTGCTGCCGCCCCCGATGTGACCAGAGCGCCGCCGCAGCGGAGCTTCCCAGCCAGATAGTTTCCCGCTGCTTGGTGAAGTTCCATCAAATGAACAGGCTTTTTCGCGGCGAGCGCCACGGCGGCCTGGACCTCCGGAGGCATCGTGGACGCCGTGAGGATCGTGTAGGTCCCGGCGGCGTTAATAAACGTGGAGACACCAAGTTTCTCGTAGTAGTCGATGCCTTTCGGCATGGAAGGCAGGGCGCTCTCCGCTACCAGTTCCTCCGCAGCCGAAGCGGCATACACGCTAACCCCGCCAGCGACGAGCGCTTGCGTTCCCTTGCGCAACAACTTGCGGCGACTCAGTTTCTCTGCCATAGCTGCTCCTCATTTGCTGTTGAATCGTTCAGTGACGCGGAAAATCGTCGGCGGTTGCCGGATTGGAACTGCCTTCCGCAGGAGTCGAGAAGTATTGCGGCCGCGCTTTCTCCCACTCGGTCATGGTGAGGCCGGAGGGATCGTAGAGAATGCGACCAGCGCGAATCGTAATTCGCGCGACGATTTGGACGTCGGCGTTCATTTTCGCGTAGCCGCAGTCGATATAACCGAATTTCCCGTGGAGCTCCTCAAGCACGGCCACATCAGCTTCCTTGCCAACTGAAAGGGTGCCGAGTTCAGGCCTGTGGATCTCTCGCGCCGGATTCACCGTGGACCGCCGAATGAGGTCGTTCAAGGGAACACCCATGGCGCGGAACTTGGAGAGTACGTTGGTCATGCTGACGGTCCGGTAGTCGCCTGTATGAAGGTCCGTGGACATTGAGTCGGGGATAAAGCCCTGCTTCGCGGCGGGAACTGCATTGCGGAACCAAAAGCTGCCGGCGCCGTGGCCAACATCAAAGTAGACCCCGCGCTGGCGGGCCTCCGTCAGAATCGGATTGATTTTGCCGTCGCTGAGAATAATCGGAAACTGTTGCGCAAAGACGTGGGTGTGGATGTCGCCGGGACGGGCCTTTTTCAGGATCAGATCGGAATAACTGCGGTCCGGTCGCGGCCAGAAATCGTACATGACCGGAGTGTTTGTGGCGCCTGCACAAGCGATCGCGCGATCGACGGCAGCCCAAGGTGTGTGTTCGCCGTCCCACGAGCCTGAGGTCCAATAGTGTGCGGTTTTCACTCCGATGAGAATCTCTGGATACTTCTGGATCGTTTCAACGCAGAGCTTGACGTCCATCTGATCGACTGACTGCTCAAGGCCTCCATTCATGCCGTTCGCTACAATATTGAGGAACGCGAGAACGCGAACCTGTGCACGGTCTATAACTTCTTCTTTCTCTAGCAGGAAGGTATCTGCGCCAGCGGTGCCTGCGTCAACGATCGTGGTTACACCGGAGGTCAGGGCCCAATCCGCGGGAATGCCGAGCGGCAGAACGTGTGCGCGCGCCTCGGGAGTGAACCAATCCAAAGGGGCACCGCCGTGGCCGATGTGATAGTGAATGTCAATCAAACCGGGAGTAACGTACAGGCCGGAGACATCCACTACCTTTCTTGCCTGGCCAGCGGGGATGTCCTTACCAATGGCGACAATCTTACCCAAGGCAACCGCAACGTCCATGACGCTGTCCACATTATTGGCAGGATCGATGACATGACCACCTTTTAGGAGGAGATCGTAGTGTGGTATCTGCGCTTCAGCGTATGAAGGCAATGCAAGAAATACGGCAAGGGCCACTTTTAGAGAGAGCCTCGGGAACGTGCGCACGCTTGTTCTTTCTCACTTAGAGTGTGTTTGCAGTAGTGAGTAGATACCTGGCAGCTCTTCTGCGAAGGCGTCGAATCACCACCGCGCAACCGCCGCAAGTTTAGCCATCTGAGCAACGATTGTCATCCTAGTTGAGCCAACAAAGATTTCGGTATTTTTGCTACGTACGCCCATTCTAAACTGCTATACCCAACAAATTTTTTGTCGGAACAAACATTTTCGCCTGCCGAAAAATCCAAACAAAGCATGAGGTCGAGAGATTGCGTGTAACCTTGTGGGCTTCCCCCTATAATGGGACCGAAGTCGCCAACTAAGTTCAACGGCAAGGACCAATGTAGTTTCTAATGCAAGGAACAGAGACTCATGGACCGGCGAGCATTTGTTAAGCGCAGTTGCCTTGGTGGTGCGGCACTCTTTCTTGATCACTTTCGGACTTCCCCGGCCTACACTGAAGACTTAATCCCTCCTGCGCCGCCCATTCACGTTAACGAGCCGCACTTGACAGATATTTCACTGCTTCGGATGCCGGGACTGTATCCCGGCCGTGTCGTGGAGATTGCTGACGAGCGCTCCATTGTGGGGAACCGCGTGTCGCAACCGATTATTCGCCAGATGCTTGAGCAAGGAATGCGGGAACTGACGGGCGAAAAATCTGTGCGCGCGGCATGGGAGAGATTCATCGAGCCAAAGGACATTGTTGGGATCAAGATTAACCCGTCGGGGGCGCCGGCCTGCTGCTCGTCGCCGGAGATTGTGCGTGAAATCGTTGCGGCAGTGCTGTCGGTAGGCGTGTTAGCGCGGAACATTTTGGTTTACGACCGCTACGCGTATGAAATGGACATCGGCAGCTACCAAGCGTTGGTCCCGCCCGGCATACGGGTGGTCGGAATCCAGGAGGATAAATTGGATGCCACGGGATATGACGCTGATGTCTTTTGTGAGGCCACATTTTTTGGGGAGTGGGAAACGCGCTCATACATGGCGAGCATTGTCTCCACTGGATTGACGAAAATTATCAATGTGCCCACGATGAAAGACCATTCGGCGGCTGGAGTAACCGGCTGCCTGAAAAACTTAGGGTATGGCACATTCAACAACGTCGCGCGGTCGCATCGTACGCCCTTTTCTTTCACCGACCCTCTGATAGGTGTGATGTGTTCCGTGGAACCGTTGCGTTCGAAGGCGGTGCTGCATGTTATGGATGGGATGCGCATGGTTTGGCACGGCGGTCCTCTAACACAAAACCAGGATTTCATCTATCAAGCTGGGCTGATGATGATTGGCACTGATCCGGTGGCGATAGATACGATTGAGTTGGAAAGGATTGAAGCCAAACGAAGCAAGGAAGGTGCGCCCTCAGTTTGGTCGCGTGAACCGAAGAGCATCACCGAGAATGCGTTTGAGTTTTACCAAAACGCTGATAAGAATCTCTTTTATAGACAACCACATCACATTGCAGCAGCTGGAAAACTCGGACTGGGAATTTCCGACCTAAAGCAAATCGATCAGCGCTCGATTCGGATTCCCCGATAGACATGACGAGAATTTCCTCTAAGAGGGCCGATTTGGCGATAACAGAGAAAGATTGGCCGACGTTGCTTCGGGACGATTCCCGGAGCGGGGGGCAGAGCCCCCAAATATTCAAAGCCCCAGTGGGAGCTCGCTGGCAGTTGAAGATAGAGGGGAGCGTCCGTAGCGCCCCAGTATTGAGGGGCGGTCTTTTGTACGTGACGTCGGTCTCGGGGTTCTTGCTAGCGATCGACGTTGTTACGGGACGCTTAAAATGGAGATTCAAAGCGCCTGCATCGATTCATTCGACCCCGTCGCTGAGTGGTAGACGAGTATTGTTTGGCTGCGGCGACGCCAAGGTGTACGCGGTCGATGGCGCTACGGGCAAGAAATTGTGGGATACCACTGCCCAAGACGAAGTATGGACCTCTCCCGTAGTGCGAAACGATACGGTGTATTTTGGGAGCGCGGACGGCAAGATATATGCCGTTGACGCCGAAACCGGGACACCGAAGTGGACGAAGATGCTTGGCGGGCGAATTTATTCGACAGCCTATGTGACGGAGAAACAGATCTTCACAGGCTGCGGAAATGGGAATGCGTACAGCCTGGACGTCCGAACGGGCACGGTTCTGTGGAAGACTGCGACTGGAAATGGCATTGATTGTTCTCCTGTCGTCACAGATGAGAAGTTGCTGATTGGTTCCCAAGATTTCTTTTTCTATGCAATGAATGCGAACAATGGAGCGATCCAATGGAAGTATGAAGCAGGATTGGGCATAACTTCCGCTCCCGCGGTATCCGGCGATCTTGTCGTTTTTGGAAGTAAGGATGGTTTTCTGCATGCGCTGGAGATTCGGACTGGGAAACTCGCGTGGAAGAACCGCGTCGGGCAAGTAATCACTGCGCCACCGGTGGTGAGTGGATCAGTAATCTGGATTCAATCTGGAATCATTCACGCAGTGAACACAGCTGATGGGAAGATTCTTTGGCGGGCCGGGCTGGGAGGCTCTGTGCAGGGCGCTCCTGTAGTTGCGGAAGGTGTGATGTATCTTGCCAGCATGGAGGGTGACATCTATGCGTTGGCATAGGATCTTGCCGGCTTTGCTTCTTGTGGTGATTATTGGAATCCCAGGTGTAGAAATGCCCGCACAAACTATGCCGTTCGTACACAAAAAACGGTACGCCATGGGTACCGTGTACGAAATTGTTGCGTATGACGCCGAAGTAGCCCGCACGTCTGCCGTAATCGACAAGGCTCTCGACGAAGTTGTCCGGCTCGACGCCATATTGAGCAATTACAAACCTGAAAGTGACTTGAGCCGAATGAACCGCACTGCGCATTTTCATTCGGTGCAGATTCCCGCAGATTTGTACAAAGTGATCCAGGAATCACTCCGCTATTCGTACCTTTCCGACGGAGAGTTTGATGTTAGCGTCGGGCCAGTGGTGGATCTCTGGAAGGCGGCCATGCAGGGCGGGCCAGCACCAACAGCGGAGGATGAAGCCAGGGCGCGCGCTTGTGTCGGCTACAAGAAAATTGAACTGATTCCCCCGGATCGTGTTGAGTTTCACTCACCCTGCATGCGGTTGGATTTAGGGTCCATTGGAAAGGGTTACGCTGTTGATCGTATGGCGGAGATTTTGCGTGCGGGAGGAGTGGAGCGCGCGTACCTCAATGCCGGTGGAAGCACGATCTATGGAATCGGAGCGCCACCAGAACACGCGGGATGGACTGTGCATTTGCGAGATCCATCTAATAGATTGGATCCTCAAGTGGTGTTGACCGAAAACAGCGTCTCGACGTCCGAGCAGACAGCTCCCAGCGCGCTTGGAGGAGAGGCACCCGGGCACATCGTGGTGCCGGCCAGCGGCAAGCCGTTGCGAACAAGATATGCCGTCAGTGTGGTCGCAAAATCGGCGACAGCCTCTGATGCACTCTCGACAACGCTACTCTTGCTTGGACCAGAGAAAGGTGGAGCTGTGATCAAAGGCTTGCCGGATGTGGCGGCCATTTGGATCTCGAGAGATGGGGAGAAAACGATTGCGGGTGGAGGATTCATTTTTCCGAAAGCCGATTCTCCTTGGATAGTTGAAGAAAGCAATGTTGACAACAAAGTGGTTACAAAACCGAAATAGAACTGACGCTCAATGACATTCAAAAAATTCTTTCCGGCCTTACTTCTCGGTGGCGTGCTGGTAACTCAACCAGCTTCGGGCAAGGTCTTCCTGAAAGTTTCACAGGGAGAATTGCCTCCAGCAAGAGCAATGGGCGTGAGCGATTTGGTTTTTGTATGGCCAGTCGGCAACGATTCTCTCTTGAATAGGGCAAATGCGCTGGGCTATCACGTCTTTTTGGAGGCGGCCCCTGGCGATCTTTCCTTGGTTGCGGATGCGGCCGAAAAAGCGAACGCCGTAGGCGTCATTTTTGACGCGGGGAACCTGGATAGCTCGGCTAGTGAAGACGTACTGCGGAGTGCGCAGAGTGCTCACTCCAAACTGTCGTTCCTTCTCCTAAGCCCCGGTGGTAAGGAGCCGCAAATGAAAGCGCGGCTGGTTGTGGAAAGGGACGCAATCCTGCAGGTTTCCAGCCCGACATCTCAACCATGGGTCGATTCAAATCTTGCCCTCGTGAGATTCGCGCGGGCCTTTCGTCCAGGGGCGATACCCCTTTACACCTTTCACTGGAACTTATCCGATGCCGTCCGTAAGAAATTGGGGCCAACAGCAGAAGATTATTCACTAGCTATCGCAGAAGCCGACGCGTTTCACGCGGACGTAATACTCGACCTGCACGAAGGACTACAACGAGGCTTGGCTCATAATGAAGCGGAGGCTTGGACACTTTGGAACCACGTAAAGCGCTACCTTGCGCTTCAAAGGGCGGAAAATGATCCGGGGATGCTGCCATTGGCCAATACTGGAATTGTTACGAACGACTATCGTGTAAGTTACGAGGGCATCAATCTGATGGCACGACACAATATTCCGTTCGTAGTGTTACGCCCAGTAGATTTGGAAGCAAAGCGCTTGGACGCACTTGATATGCTTGTCGTTTTCAGCGGGCCCAGCCTTGCTGCGTGTGGAGTGCTCGGCGACTTTGCAAAGCAAGGCGGAATCGTGGTTTTGGTCAATCTGCGCGGAGACTTCCCTTGGCACTCGTCCGAGCCCATTCATAGGAATGCGCAGTCAGCCGTGTACAGTGTAGGGACAGGGCAAATCGTCGAACTTGCCGAACCCGTGATTGATCCGGAAGTCTTTTCACGGGATATGCGCCGGTTGATGGGCGTTCAACGGTCTTCGCTAAGCCTGTGGAATTCGCTAACCACTATCGCTGTCCCTTACCGCAAAAAGCCTGACGGTGAGACGCTTGTGAATCTGGTGAACTACGCACTCGAGCCTGAACCTGTGCAGGTTCAAATCAAAGGTCACTTTTCATCGATTCTCTATGAATCTCCCGAGAGGGGCTGCTGTCAATCCATACCGCCAATCGAGCGCGACGGCTTCACCGAATTTGTAATCCCTGCGCTAATCATCGGCGGCAGAGTCCATTTGAAGTCGACAATTACTACCCCACAACTCTAGGTCTTCAGTGGAGCTGAGGGACACAGAGAGCCGGACCCGGAAGAAAACCGGACGCGCGCGGTGAAGAATCGATCTGTGCCGGAAGGTTTTCCTGGGAGTCATTTACCTTAAGTCAAGTTCGTCGTGACGCCCCGATGACAATCGTTGGCGCGGAAGTTTCATTTTCCATTATTTTACAATTCCATTCATTCCTGTGTTTTGCAAGTGCTGCCGTTCCAGTGTCTTAGATGATTGAAATCGAACCTTGCAAGGGTTCAAAGGTTTGTTCGATTGGACGTGTTGCTGAGGCGCGCGCGATTTCCGAAGAAAAATTCCTCGTACCAAACGAATAGGTCGGGCTCGAATTCGGTACAGCTTGGGTACAACCGAGGGCGAGATTTCAGGAGAGAGAAGGCCTGTAAGCGACGCTCAGCAAAACACTTGTTAATTCGTCTGCCTTCTTAGAAGGCAGATGTTCTATCCAACTGAGCTACGGGCGCATCCTTCGCTCAATAGATTCTACTAAAGTTGTAACACCAATTCGACACTCCGTTCTTTCGGAGTCTTGCGGCAATTACATCCGTGCCAAGACCTTCTCCGCCAGAGCCTTCTCGGCCGTCTCCGTTTTCGTCTCCACTTCTTCTCCCGCTACTGCATCGCCGGTATCCTTGAAAATAATGACGGTCAGGATCCCGTGGTCCGTCAAAACGTGCAGCACGTGGCGCGCAAAGTAAGCGTCCTTGCCTAGCCCGGCCACGGGACGCACGCGTCCGCGCTTCGGTTGCATTTTCTCGCCTTCAATTCTCATTTGTTCTTTGTATTTGTTCCAATCGAAATTTGGCGATTCCACCCGCACTGTCACATGCCTGGCCGACAGGGAGTCCTGCGATCCATACATGCAGATTGTTCCGCCGTGCATGGAGGCGGGCCCCGAGTCTGCATCCTTTACGTGCTCGCCCAGAATCTCTTCTGCCTCCGCCTTGGTGACGAGCTTGCAAGCGTCCAGTTCTTTCGAGTCGTTCGGCTTTGCGTTGGAAGCCACGGAATTCGCGCTTCCGATTGGTGCGCCCGCGTCGCCGGCAGTCTTACTGCTCTGATTGCAGGAAGTGAAGTTCAAGACGGTCAACAACGCAATCTGGACTGCGATCACGCAGGAGCGTCTTCTGGGAAAGTTCACTTTTCCTCGCTTGGAAGGCAGATATTTTATCGGCTGAGCTACGGGCGCTTCATTCTAGCGCATAGCATTTCCGCATTTCCAAAAAACTCTCGCTCGCCTTGCCCGGAAACCCGCCGCGCACACTGCTCTTATTTCGTCGCCTTCAGCAAAACCACGTCCGTGCTCTTCGTCCCGCGCGCCACATACAACGTCTTTCCATCTTGTGACCATGCAAACGACGCAATCAGCCCCGAAGGAAAATTCGTCACTTGCGTCAGCGGCCCGCCGGGGCTTTCCATCTTCCAGATGTTCGCCGCTCCTTGCCGCATCAAATTCACGTACAGCGTCTTTCCTTCCGCCGCCCACTGCGGCGGCGACATGCCCATTCCCGGCACCATGGGAAAGGTCGTCACGGGCGCGCCTCCGTTCGCCGGAGCGATCACCACTTTGTTTTCCCACTTCGCTTGTTCTTGTTTTTCCGTGTTGTAAATCACAAATTTCCCGTCAGGAGAGAATCTGACGTAGGGGCTGGTCGCGTTCAGCAAACTCATTTTCGCAGGGGATCCGCCTTCGATCGAAACCCGGTACAGGCTGCGCTCTTCATCATTCCAGTAAAGAACCCACTGTCCATCGGGCGCGCAAGTGGGCATTGAAGCCGATTTCTCGCTCGTAAGCCGCGCCGCGTTCGAACCATCCGCATCCACTCGCCAAATATCTTCGGACTCGCCCGTCATTTCCATGTACACGATGTGCTTCCCGTCCCCGCACGCGGAGACGTCCCTGACTCCTTGTCCGGCCGCCATCTTTACTGGTTTCGCGTTTCCGCCGTCCGTGTCCGCGGTAAACACCCGCCCTTCTCTCGTTTCATATAGAATTTTGTCTTTTCCAAATTTCGAAACATAAACGATCAACGCGCCGCCCGTCGTCACCTGTTTCTCGTTTGCCGAATCTCCCTCTGGCAGCATCCAAAGATCGCCCGTAATCGTGGTCTCTACGCTCGCGAGTGACGCCGCCTTCTGATCCACGCCGAACCACAGCAGGCTGTAATCTCTCGGGTCGTTGGTCACTCTCTCCGCCTGCCCGGAAGGGAAGTCCACTTTCCAGATTTGCCCGCGCTCTCCGAGATTTCCTTCGCGCACAGGCACCAGCACGCCGCTTCCGTCCGGCAGCCATTGCGCGCGTCCCAATTCGTCGTGTGACTTGTAGAGTTCGCGCAACCCCGAGCCGTCCGGCGCAACCGCGAGCAAAAATCTTTTGTTCGCCTGATAGTTTGTGAAAACAATCGTCTTTCCATCCGGCGACCACGCCGGCGCAATCAGCGATCCCACATAAACTTGTCCCGGCCTCCGCGCAATCATTCTCAAATCGCTTCCGTCGGCGTTCGCCACCGCCAAATCGTTTACTCTTTTGTCTGGCACGCCGCGCACGAACGCGAATCTCTTCCCGTCGGGCGAAAAGCCCACCGCCGTATCTATGTCCTCCACAAGCCGCGTCGCTTGCCCGCCCTGCAGCGGAATCTTGTACAGATAGCTATAGAGTTGGTTTTCCTTCGACGATGCCGTGTAGTAAAGCGAAGTTCCGTCCGGCGAAAAGGTCAGCCCGGAATACATGATCGCGTCGGGCGCCGTCACTTGCGTTTCTTTCTCAGTGCCCAGTTGTCGCAGCATCACGCTCTGTTGCCCGCTATCCCGCAGGACATACGCGATCATTTGTCCATCGGGCGACATAGCAACTGTCCCCGCTTTGCCGTTCCGCGTCACCCGCTCCACGCGCAGGTCTTGCGCGTTCATGCCCTTCAGTCCGCGATGGTTCTTGTAATACGCCACAGCCGCCACGGCCGCAACAATCACGACCAAAGCTACGACCCCGTACGGCCGTTTGCGGCCGCCGGGGTTGCCCGGCGCATTCGAACCTTCACCCATATTTCCGGCAATATTCTGCGTGTCTGTCACTGGCGGCAAAATCTTAGGGTTCTATCTCTTTCAAGTCAAACGTGTCCACCCTTTTAGACGCACCCCGCGCCCATATGCGTTTCGCATTTCCGCCTAAACTCCCCCTTATTTCCGCGCTTAATCCGCAACTCTAGGCCGCTGCACCCAGCCGCCGCGCCACTCACCAGCGCCGTAGGCGCGGCACAATTTAGCCCTGATCGTGCCCCTTGTAACCCGCCAACTCGACCCGGCGCCCCATTTTTGGAGGGTAATCACCATGCCCGGTCTCAATTTCCCTTCCCACGGTTTTCGATTCCTGTCCGGCAAAATCACAGGGAAGCTTTTCTTTTTTGCGGTAGCCGCGCTCTTGTACCCCACGTTTGCCGCGGCGCAAACCGCGTCGCCCAATTCGGCAACTCCCGCCGCGTGTCCCGTGCAATTCATTCACTTCAGTCCTTCGGGAGTAAGCGTGCGAATCAAAAACACAAGCGGCAAGAGAATTGTGGGCATCGTCTTTAATGCCGCGTTCGCGGACGCCACCGAACATTGGAAGTGGTATCACTGGGCTTTTGACGACACGCGGCCCATCTGCGACTTCGGCTGGAACAAACAGATCCGCAATGGTGACGCCAAAACGCTCTCCTGGTCTAACGCGGATATTGACTTCGAGCATGGCGGTGGCGGCGCTTTTGTTCTCACGAGCGTGCTTTTCGAGGACGGCTCATTTGGGAGGAGTCCAAGGACAACGCCTCCTGCAAATACGTTTGGTACAACAATCACAAGAAATCGTTCGTGCGTCCCGTGTCTCTGCCGTTTCGCGAATAGGACTGAAGCTACCCTCCAGCGCCAGAGGCGCGGCATTACTTAGCCCGGTGCGGCAGCACTGGGTACTCGGCACAAGGGGGTGGGGTACCCTTCCCTCGGTTCTAGGTCCCTTCTTACTCGCTCCTTCTCACTCTTTTGCACGAACGTGCAATTCATCTCCCATGGTTTCAATGGCTTGCGCATTCTTTGCAAGAACACCCCGGGGTACACCCTCAATTCCAAAACGGCACTCACTCCTATCCTGTCGTCTCAAGCTGCTACAATCCCCGCGTGCCCCCTGACCGGATCGAACTCATCGCCACTACCACTGACTCCGGCTCGCGTCTCGACCGCTTCGTCGCCGCAAACTGCCCCGACCTCTCCCGCTCACGCGTCCAGGAACTCATCGATTCCAGCCTCGTCCAGATCAACGGCCAGCCCTCCAAACCCAGCCAAAAACTCAAAGGCGGCGAGCGCATCACCGTTCAGCCCGAGCCGCGTCCACCGCTTAAAGCCGAAGCCGAATCCATCCCGCTCAATATTCTTTATGAGGACGACGAGCTCATCGTCATCAACAAACCCGCTGGCATGACCGTTCACGCCGGAGCAGGGAACTCGCGCGGCACGCTCGTCAACGCGCTTCTCGGCCGTGGCCAATCGCTCTCGCAAGGCGGCAACGCGTTGCGCCCGGGAATCGTTCATCGCCTCGACAAAGATACGAGCGGCGCAATCCTCATCGCCAAAAACGATTTCGCGCACGCCAAACTTTCCGAAGCCTTTAGCACGCGTGCCATTCAAAAAACCTATCTCGCGCTCGTCCAAGGAAAACTCACCGGAGCAAAAGGCTCCATCGAACTTTCCATCTCCCGCGATCCCAAGCGCCGCATAAGAATGTCCGCCTGGGCGGCCGGCAAATCCGCAAACGCCCGCTATGCCCGCACCGACTGGACCGTCCTCCAGCAGCTTGGTCCCGCCACGCTCGTCGAAGTCCAACTCCACACCGGACGCACGCATCAAATTCGTGTGCACTTCTCCGCCCTCAAACATCCTGTCCTCGGCGACACGCTTTACGGCGGCGCCTCGCAACTTATTATCGGCAAAACAAAACTCCCCGTTCTCGGCCGCCAATTCCTTCATGCCGCGCGCCTTTCTTTCGCACATCCGCGCACAGAAAAAGAAATCACAGTCACGGCTCCACTCGCTCCGGAACTAAGAATCTACTTGGAGAAATTGGCTGTGGCCGCGGGCGCGTCAAAAATTGACGCCTCGCTCACCGCCTTCCTATAATCCATAACCATGCGCCAGGCCATCACAGCACTCTTTCTCGCATTCGTACTTCTCGCTTTGCCGGTCTCGGAAAGCGCGCAGCAACAGCCGCAACAACCGCAGCCTCCTCCGCCGGATCAGCAGCCCCAACAGAGCGGCCAATCACTGATCGTCCGGGTCAACCTCGTTGACTTGCTCGCCACAGTGCTAAACCGGCGCAACAAGCTCGTTCCCGATCTCACGGAAGAAGATTTCAAGCTGACCGACGACAATGTCCCGCAAACCATCAAGTACTTCAGCCGCCAGTCGGACATTCCTCTGCGCATCGGCCTGCTGCTCGACACTTCCAACAGCATTCGCGACCGCCTCAAATTTGAGCAGGACGCCGCCGTCAATTTTCTCTATACCGTCCTTCGCCGCGGCAAAGATCAGGCTTTCGCCATGACTTTTGACGATGAACCGCAGCTCATTCAAGGTTTTACGGGCGATACAGGACTTCTGCGCGATCAAGTCATCAAGATGCGCGCTGGCGGCGGCACTGCTGTCTACGACGCAATTTATGAAGCCTGCGCAAAACACCTCAGCAATCCGCCGCGACCGGCCGGCGATCAGCCGGACGTCGTTCGCCGCGTCATGATTCTCATTAGCGACGGTGAGGACAATCTTTCCGATCACACGCGTTCCGACGCCGTCGAAATGGCGCAGCGCACCGGCGTCGTCATCTATACCATCAGCACCAGCATTCAGTGGGTCACCACCACGGCAGAAAAAGATTGCCGCGCCACCGGCACCTGCAAATATCACCTTACCGACGGCGACAAGATTCTTCAGGAACTCGCCGAGGAAACCGGCGGCCGCTCGTTTTACCCGTATCACGTGGATGATTTGGATCAGTCGTTCCAGGACATCGGCGACGAACTTCGCAACCAGTATCAGATCACCTACAACCCGTCGAACTTCGTTCCGAACGGAAAGTACCATCGCATCAAACTCCAGACTCCAAAATTCAACGGCTATCAAATTCGTGCGCGCCGCGGTTACTATGCGCACCCGAACGGCACCTCACCCCCTTCCACGCCGGCTGCAGCACCGCCGGCCGCGGCGCCGCAGCCGCCAAAATAATTTAGCTCGGCAGTGAATTTTGGGTTTTCGTTTTTGAAGAATTATTGACTCGCGTCACGGAACACAATCGCATCGGACTCGGTGTGAACTCTCTCGATCGCGAGCTTCGCGCCATCAGGCGAATATCCAAATTGTTCAATGCGGTCCGTCGTGTAGTGGGTCAGTTGTTTACGCATCGAACCGTCGAGCGGCTGCATCCACAAATTGTCCACGCCTTTTTCCCGCACGATGTACGCGACCGATTTTCCGTCGGGCGAGAATTTCACTGCTTCCAGCGCGCGCTGGTCAATGTCGTGATACTGCGGCTGGTGCGTCTCCGTCGAATCCACGCGCAACATTAATTTGTGATCGAATTCGCGCACTTCCGTCGTCAGGATGGATTTTCCGTCCGGCGAAATGCTGTATTGTCCGACGCCTGTTTTCAAGACGGTTTCCGGAGTCCCGCCATTTACGGAAACACGTTTTAGATTATTTCCGTCTGCGCGATCCACAAAATAGACCCACTGTCCGTCGGGAGAGCAGGTTGGATCCGCTTCGCTCCTTCCGGAAGTGAGCTGGAGCTGGTTTCCGCCGGCTTTATCCATCCGCCACAAATTCGCGGTGGGTTTTCCCGAACGCCCGACGACGCGCAGGATCAGGAATTCCTGGCCGCATGACGCGACTTCATCCGGAATCTCTTTAGCATCCGAAAAAATCAGACTCTCGCCGCCGGCAGGATTCACAATGCGAATTTCTCCGCCTTGTGGCAAAACGACATTTTCGTCGGCCGTCCAGTCCCAGCGCCAAAGGGGCTGTTTGGAAGAGAGCACAAGCGGGTGCGCTTCTTGCGGAGAATTCGCCGGTGCAATGAAAAAGTCCACGCGCGATTGCGCTTGCGTTGCAACAAAACTCTTTGCGTTCGCCGCAAGGCTCGGGTGGAAATACGTATTCGTGTCCGCGGTGATCGCGCGATACGTTCCCTGCAAATAGTTCACGATGCCTAGCTGCCGCTGCAGACGTCCCGAGGCTGCTTCGATGCTCGTGACGAGGACGCCGCTGCCGTCCGGTAGCCATGCAGGATCGTAGAAAATTTTCGCGTGGGAATTTCCAAAATTACGGCGCGCGCCCGTCGTCGCATCCACGGTGAGGAGCCCGCCGATATCGTCGGGCGTTGGCTGGACCACGGTAATGGCGATGGTTTGCCCGTCTGGCGACCACGCCAGAGTATCGCTGTCCGTCGCGAGCGCGAAACTTTTGAATAAAGCGCGTTCGGGAGTGCCGTCGCTTTTCGCAATCAGCAGATCGAACGTGGGCGAATCGTGATCCTGGCGAAGATACGCGAGATGCTGGCCATCCGGAGAAAATGTGACGGGACTGTCCACGTCGCGAATCAACACGCGTGGCGTACCACCGAGCACGGGCGCCTGGTACAAAATGGAAATCGTGTGTTCGGATTCGTCGCGACGAACGAAATAGAGATAACTTCCATCGCGAGAAAAAGTAAGGCCAAGATAGCGCGTAGCGGCGGGCGCGACGATTTGCATGTTGCTGCCGGTTTGAATGTGGCGAAGCTGCAGCGCCTGCAATCCGTTTTCTTCCATCACTTGCGCGAGATATTTTCCGTCGGGAGAAATCGCAGCGATCCAGGTGTGCCCGTTATTGGAAAGATTTTCGATGGAAAAATGTTCGAAAGGCGCGGCCACAGGCTTGCGCAAAAGAGAGAGAACTCCGTACCCCGCTGCGAGCAGTACAACGAGCGTAATGAGAACGGTGATGCCCGTGCCTAGTTTGTTTTTTTTCGCAGCTTCGATGAGCGCAGAGCCACTGCCCGGCACGGGAATGGCGTTTTCAGAAGAAGGCGATTGCACGGGCGAAAGCGAGGAGGCACTGGCGGCGGGCACGGAGCCGGTGACGATTTTTCCTGAATCTATTTCGCGCAGAAGGCGTTTCATATCGGCGCGAAGCTCGGCGGCAAATTGATAGCGGCAGTCGCGATCTTTTTCGAGCGCTTTGTTCAGGATGCGTTCGAATTCGGGCGGAGTTTCGGGATTGAGCGAGACCGGAGCGACGGGAGTGTTGCGCAGGATATTTTCAAAGACCACGGCGGAAGTTGCGCCGGGAAATGGGTGCTTGGCGGTGATCATTTGGTAGAGAACAGCGCCGAGGGAAAATAGGTCCGTGCGCGCGTCCAACTCTTCTCCGCGCGCCTGTTCCGGCGACATATAGGCGATGGTGCCGACGGCGAGGCCCGGGCTGGTGAGGTGAGTGGCGTCGAGATCCTGAATCGTGGCTCCCGTGTCGTGGCCGGGGACGAGTTTTGCGAGACCAAAATCGAGAATTTTGGCCTGGCCACGGTCTGTGACAAAAATGTTGGCGGGTTTGATGTCGCGGTGAACGATGCCTTTCTTGTGGGCGGCGTCGAGGGCATCGGCTAGCTGGATGCCGAGTTCGAGCGTGCGGCTCACGGGCTGCGCACCACCGTGAATGATTTGGTCGAGCGTTTTTCCTTCGAGGAGTTCCAGCGCAAGAAAGGTCCTACCGTCGTGTTCCTCGATGGCGTAGATGGTGCAGATGCCGGGATGATTGAGGGCGGAGGCGGCGCGGGCTTCGCGTAAGAAGCGCTGGTGGCTTTCGGAGTCCTGCAATTTGTCTTCGGGAAGGAATTTTAACGCGACGCGACGCGCGAGCCGGGTGTCCTCCGCTTCGTAAACGATGCCCATGCCTCCTCCGCCGAGCTTGCGGAGGATTCTGTAGTGGCCGATGAGTTGTTCTTCCATTTTGATTGCAGGAACGAAGAAAGATGGTAAACGCTCCGGAGGGTCGGGTCAATTGATGCTAAGAACTGGCAGTGGCGCAGTTGCCGAGCAATGGCGCTGCGGGGGAGCGCGGGCGGGATTGTCGGCAATCTGGAACTTACCCGGTCACTTCCGGTTTGCCCGGCGCACGCCCAGAATCCTGTTGTCGTGAGCGCATGCGCTTCGTCATCTTTTATCGCGGTCTTCTCCAAATATGACGACGCTCTTACCCAGAGGCAACTGATGTATGTAGAGTTCCATGGGACCGTCACTCGCGCTCTTCAATCGATACCGGTCGATGAGATAGGGCACGCCCTCGCCAGCCAGTAGCTTTGACGAAGTGGTGACTTCGAAATGCAGGTGTGGCTCGCGGGCATCTCCGGAAGCGCCGATGCGCCCCACTACTTGGCCGCGCCTTACGCGATCCCCTACTTTTACGCGCAAACTTCCCGGTTGCAGATGCAGGTAATATGCAAATTGACCGCCACCCAGGTCCAGGGTGATCGTGTTCCCCGCAACTGTTTCCAACGTTATCGGCACGGCAGGGTGGAACGCTTCGCCGTGTCCGGGAATGTTATCGGGGAGGCCATCCCTTGCCGTGACGATACGGCCATCGGCAACGGCAAGCACTGCTTTCCCATAGCAATAATAGGAGTGTACGTCCCGCACATCGCCGGAAAATGACGCACCGTCCCTATTCTGCTTCCAGTCGATCGCGAAGCGTCGTGAGTCCACGGCCCGCCCGTCAATAATCAATACTCCCCGCCGATGATGATTGTCTTCATCATCGCTCGGCCCATCGGCTGCTAGCCAGTCTGCTCCTTCCAGCGGCGGCCCGAGGACATGAAGTTCGGTGTGATGTGTAGTTATGACCGCGCCTCCCCCTGAAGAGTCAGCCGTGCTTACACGATGCGCCAGTCTGTTCGGAATACGTGAGTTGAGGCTGAACGCTACGGACATAAATACCATGGCGCTCTGGCCGCCGGCGATTACTAGCCTTTCTTTACGGTCAGAAAGTGTCCTGCCGCCCAAAGGTTGCAACATAGCCTCGAGTGGCTCTGCCTCGAAGGTCGCAATCGGTTCCGCAGTTTCCGCATCCGCGTCGAGCACCTCAATACGACTCAGCGACAGCGGAGCTGCCCCGAAGTTTGTCAGATGTAACTCATATATGACATAGCGATGCGGCCCGCTCGGGAACGCTGTGGGCTCGAATGGCACACGCATCTCGAGCTGTAGCGGCTGAGCAATGGTAGGACATGAGCAAAGGCAAGCAGCTGCGAGAAGGATAAACGTGCGCATACTCGCGGTACGCAATTGGCAACCACAAAGTTCCTTGTTCTGGTTGGATGGTCGGTTACTCGGAACCAACCGTTTTGCTCTTCGCAAATGCTTAATCTCTAAGAGTGAAGTGGCCCCAGAGTGCGCCTCCGCCGAGCTTGCGGAGGATTCTGTAGTGGCCGATGAGTTGTTCTTCCATTTCGGTTGCAGGAACGAAGAAAGATCGTAGACACTCCGGAGGGGCGGGTCAATTCATGCCTCGAGAGTGTGGCGTTAGCAGAATCTTGACTTGAATCTCGACACCGATATCAATGGATGTTGAAAAAAGGTTGGCAATTTGACGGAAAGTGGCTAGACAACAAGATCAAAGAAACGCGGTACCGTGTCGCTCACGATTTCTTTCGTTTCCTGGGAGAAAACAAAATATTCGCCGGGCGACCGGGCCACCATTTCCATTACGTGCAGCTCTGCCGTTTTCAGATCTTCCACGGACTCCATCCAAACGGGGGTCCCAAGCAGGTCTTTCCTGAAAATGTCATAAAGAGCAGCTTTCATCGAAGCCCTCAAATGCGACAAATCGGGACAAGACTGGGTTCTCACCAACAATAGTGGGCATTCCTGTTGCCAGCCCGGCCAGCCAAACACCATCATGTATTTGTTTTGTTTTCAATTACTTGCAGGGGATTCTCACTTCCACCGGTGCGGTAAGCTTAGCGGGAAGGATACAAGCAAGCTGCAGAATTAGTAGTTTTTACATACCGCGCAGCAGCACCCGGTGTCCTGCGCTGATTCACCCGCGACTGATTGAGGTATTCCTCTGATTGCGGGTCTTTGAACCGGGGGCGTAGCTTCAGTCCTTGGGAATGCACAGGCATCCCACCCCGTCCTGTGCAGATCAGGCCGTATGTCGCGAAATGTGTGACCGCGTTGCCCGGAGCGGCAAGCCCAAGCCAAAATCACTTCGACCTATCGGACCCTCGCAGTTGACGGCCGAGAGACCGAACTCTCTTCCTCCATTTGGATGTGACTTGGCCGACATCCGAATAAGACAGCGAGAGGAAGCAAGTGCTATATGCGTGTACCCACAGGCCGAAATGAAAAGCGCACTGCGAAAGCGGTTTACGTGGAGGTTCTGCGCCTGGATGAACCGCAACCTGTTAAAAGGGCAGTCACTGAAAATGTAAGCCCTCAAGGCGTTCGCATCGTGACTGAGTACGATTGCCGTCCTGGGAAGCAGCTTGTAGTTACCGCACCCGAGGAAGGCATCAGGTCGCTAGCGCGCGTGGTCTACTGCGACCCCGTGGAGAGTTCAAAATTCGCCGTTGGCCTCCAGCTTGTTTTGCGAGTCGAGGAGTGGGCCGCTAACGAATGAGCGCTCCTACTTGATTGCAGAACAAACTGGCCAAAGTAGGGCGCTAAGTTAGGCGGGACGGCGCTCGCACGCCGCGTATCGGCGCCGAGATTCCTACCTCTGTGCCCTGTCCCAGACTGCTCCATATTCGGATTTCCGCTCCAATGCTCGCAGCCCTCTCCCGCATACCTGTCAGCCCCCAGTGCAAGTTTTGGCTCGACTGCAAGGCCTGCGGATCAATTCCCTTGCCGTTGTCCCGCACTGCCACGTGCAATTTCCGTCGCCGGTATTCAATTTCAACTTCCACGCTAGTGGCTTCCGAGTGCCGCAAAGCATTCAGGAGCGCTTCTCGCGCAATCAAAAAAATCTGCTCCTGCACCGCAGGCTCCAGCGGTTTAGTCTCGCCAGCGATTACAATTCGAAACCGTGCGCGCTCGCTCGGCGCGAAATCGTTTTGCACATCGCAAAGCGCCTTTTCCAGGCTCCCGTCTGGCAACACCGGAGAGCGAAGGCCTTGCAGCGTTGCGCGTCCCTCGTTGATGCCCTTGCGTATGAGGTCCAAAGCGCGCCGCAGCACGGGTTTCGCCGGTGAATCGGCCGGGAGCCAATCATCGGCCAAACAAAGTTGCATTGACGCGCTGAGGAATCCCTGCAACAACGTGTCGTGTAACTCCCGCGCGATCCGTATTCGCTCCTTGTGTCGCTCCTCCTGAAGGAGATTCGATTTCCGGCTAATGTCGCCTGGATAGTGCCACGGGAGCCGTTCCCTAGAATTTTCCACCAATTGCGCGACTGCGTTTACCCAGCTCATATTCGCCTCCTTGGAGGCGATACTGCCTGTGACGCAGATCACATGTCTTGAACGAAATATTCCGGATCGGTACGTTCTTGCTGAATTTCTCGCGTGGCTACTTAACGATTCAGGATGTGATTGACCTGTCTCGGATCGGAGATAAGACGATTATGATGAACCACTTACGCGCAAACAGTTCAGTGCCGTCAGGACTAACGCCGCGCCAGACTGGGCGGTACACCCGTTAGTCGCCGGAAATGGCGCGCCAGGTGGCTCTGGTCCGAGAAACCAGCCGCCAACGCAATTTGCGACAGCGGCAGCTGCGTGTCACGCAGCATCTGCCCCACATGCTCCAGCCGCCGCCGCAATAGATACCGGTGAGGTGGCATGCCGACCGACTGTTGGAAAGCACGCGCAAAGTGGTTTGGAGAAAGCCCCGCCACCGAAGACATGGCATCCAGGCTGATTTTCTCGCCGATGTGTTCTTCAATGAACTCGCAAATGCGGTTTTTCAGTACAGGCGCGAGGCCCCCGCGGCTCAAGTCCGACGCCTCCGGCATGGGCATGCTGCTCAACATGCTCAAACGCGGCCTCGAATGGACCATCGCTTCCTGCGCGTTTCGCGACAGGCTCGTTCGCGCCAGCGGAGGTGTGAGCAATGCGCGCCATGAGTCATGCGCGCTGGTCCGCGTCAGAAAAACGGGAACGTCTTGTCCGCCGCGCTTGCGGAACAGGTAGGCACTAAATTCGAAGAGCGCGGATAGGGGTGCACCGGCCGCTAAACTCTTGTCGTCCAGATGAAACTCCGCCCGTGCCGCCCGATCTGCACCGACAATGCGTTGGTCTTCGTCCACAGCGACCAGCAATCCCGGTGTGGTCTCGTCCTTTGGCATTGCCGCGATGACCCAGGCATGGCGGAAATGTTCTCGAAACAATCGCTCTTCCACCTCGCGCGCGGAAGCGACGGTGGCCGCGAGCGCCAACTGTTGTGGCCGATCCGATCCTTCCGAAGCAACCGCGGACACGTCCAGCACGCCCGCCAATCTGCCCAGGGCATCGAAAATCGGCGCTCCCGCGCAGGTTAATTTGCTGTGGCGAGAACGGTAGTGTTGTCCGCAATGGACCAGCACCGGCCGTTGTTCGGTGATGCAAGTCCCGATTCCGTTTGTGCCCTCAATTTGTTCAGACCAAATGCCCCCGAGCCAAATTCCCCAACGTTTGAAGTCGTCGGCCCGGGTCTCATCGCCTCGGTGATGGATGGCCACGCCGTCTTTGTTGCACAGCAGGACGACGTACCCTTCTTGCCGGACAATCGCATAAAGGCGATCAATCTCTTCTCTCGCCTGCGCGATCACATCCGAAACAGGCTCCTTCGAAGCTCTTAGCTCGGTCTGTGTGACGACGTTCGGCGCGGTCTGGCTCTTGGGGTCGACATGATAGTCCACGAGGCAGCGGTGCCATGAGTCGTACACTTCTCCCACCGCTGAATTGAAGCTAGTGTTTGTTGAAGTGGTTTCGCTCGCCGCGCCAGCGAGTTCGTCAATGCGAGGGTCACGACGATTTGGAACCTCAGGGATCACATTGCCTTCCAGCGTCCCGATATTTCCGGCTGGCACGAACTCAGCGCGTTTCGCGCACACCCAATTCGCGTGGGTTCAGCAACTCGGCTAGCGCGGGCAAGTGTAACAAGCTCATCCCAGGCCGACAAGCAGGCCTCGCCTCACGTTCGGGTCCTAAGCGACGCAATTTCCGGAGTTCGTCCCGAATCTCTAGCGGCGCTGTGCGTCTTGTTGTTCCTGGCTTATAATTCGCGGCACGATGCACCTGCCTCCGGGCACCCGGCTGGGTCCATATAAAATCGAAGCGCCCATAGGCGCCGGCGGGATGGGCGAAGTTTACCGCGCCACTGACACACGTCTCAATCGAGACGTTGCGGTCAAGATTCTGTCTTCGGATGTCAACACCGAACCTAATGCGAAGGAGCGCTTCGAACGCGAAGCACACGCCGCATCCGCGCTGAACGATTCTCACATTTGCACGATTTACGACGTGGGAGAACACGAAGGGCGGCAATTCCTCGTCATGGAGTTGCTCGAAGGCCGCACACTCAAACAGCACATTGATGGCCAAGCACTGCCAGTAAAGCAGATACTTAATCTGGGAATTCAGATCGCCGGCGCGCTCGAAACTGCCCATGGCAGAGGAATCATCCACCGCGACCTCAAGCCCGCCAATATTTTTGTCACAGAACGCGGCGAGATCAAGGTGCTGGATTTTGGGTTGGCAAAATTGCTTCAGCAAACCGACGGGGATGCAACTCTTTCGCTGGGGTTGACCGAACCGCTGGCTGTTCTCGGCACACTTCCTTATGCGGCACCCGAACAATTGCGTTGTGAGAACACAGATGCGCGCACGGACATTTGGGGATTCGGAACCGTGCTGTACGAAATGGCTACGAGCCAGCGCCCGTTCCACGAAGAAGTGGCCCCGCGTTTGATAGATGCCGTCCTGCACAAGGTCCCTGTCCCTTTGCGCGCGGTGAACAGCGCGATCCCTGTGGAGCTAGAGCGAATCGTCCTCAAGTGCCTTGAAAGGGATCCGGAGAATCGCTACCAGTCCGCTAAAGAGTTGGTGGTGGACCTGCGTCGGTTAGAAGCAGCGCCAACCGGCGCAGCCGTCGCAGCGCCACTGAAGAAAGAGCCACGGAGATGGCTGGCGCCAGTGATCGGGGGCGGCGCCGTCTGCGCTTTGATCGCTGCGACACTGCTGTGGTGGCCACATCTCACCCGTCGCGAGAGTGCAGGTGCGCCGTCCCTGCGTTGGGAGCAACTTACCAACTTTAATGATTCCGCTGAAATCCCCGCGTTGTCGCGCGACGGGAAACTGGTGGCGTTTTTGCGCGGCCCCGGCAGTTTCGGAAATTCTACGAATACAGGCCAGGTCTGGCTCAAATCTCTGCCGGACGGTGAACCTTTCCCAATCACGAAGACTCCGAGCAGGAAGCAAACCATCAATTTCTCTCAAGACGGTAGACAGGTGTACTTCACGCAAATAGAAGGCCCCTTTGCCTGGAACACCTATGAATTACCGTTGCTGGGAGGTCAAGAAGCGAAGCTGTTTATGGCTAATGCGACGGGATTGAGCTGGATCGGTGGCGATCACATATTGTTCTCCGCGATCAGAACTGGCATACACATGAAGTTGTCCACCTCCAATGCCAGCCGGACCGAGGAGAGGGACATCTATGTTCCAGCCGACCACATGCAAGGGATGGTGCACCGATCTGCGCTGTCGCCGGATGGCAAGTGGGTGCTGGTGGCAGAAATGGACAGCGCGTGGTGGCGACGATGCCGAGTCGTCCCGTTCGACGGCTCAACGTCGGGATGGCAAGTTGGGCCGGAGGGCTCCTGTACAGGGGCTCAGTGGTCTCCCGACGGCAGATGGATGTACTTCACAGTGGATACCTGGACGAGCGGTTTTCACATCTGGCGGCAGCGCTTCCCGGACGGTGCGCCTCAACAGCTGACGCCATCTGGCGCGAGCGAGGAGGAAGGGCTGGCGATGATGCCTGGTGGCAAATCGTTCATCACGACCGCAGGCACACAACAATCTGTAGTCTGGTTGCATGACGAGAAGGCGGGCGAAAAGCAGATCACTTCTGAGGGCTACTCTTTTTTTCCGACTCTTTCGCGCGATGGCAAGAAGGTCTATTGCTTGCGGCGGGCTGCAGGTTCGCGTTCGTATTTCAGCGGCGAGCTGTGGGTTACCGATGTCACGACAGGGGCTGCGGAACGGCTCTTTCCGGGCTTAGTGCTCACTCATTTCTCAATATCGCAGGACGAGAAAAAAGTGGTGTTTGCCACGGAGCAGGGTCAGACCCGGTCGGGGATCTGGGTCGGCTGGCTTGACCGCACGCAGGCGCCGCGGCAACTCACGTTCGGAGGCGAGTATCGCGCCTTTTTCGGCAAGCCGGGGCAGATCGTATATCTGGGTACGCAATCTTCACCAAAGATCATGAGCATCAACGAGGACGGCGGCGGCCAGGTGGCCCTCTCAGACCTCGACATCATGCAGTTGCAAAGCGTTTCGCCTGACGGGCGCTGGGCTTTCGTAGGTGTGGCGCAGCCTGCTAGTCATGGTGACAGGAACGTGATGTCTTTAGCTGTGCCGCTTGAAGGCGGTGTACCGATCACCGTGTGCGACAACTGCAGCTTCGGTTTTGGCATTACGCGCTCGTCAGCCCCGCTGCTCTCGTGGAGTCTCGACGGGAAATGACTCTACGTGTCGCTGCGGCAGTTTGCATACGGTTCATCAAAGACAGCGGTGATCCCCATCAAGTTGGGAGCCGCTCCTCCCAGCTTTGCGAAGGGCTTCACCAGCGAAACGGATTTCGAGCGGATTCCCGGCGCACATTTGATCAATCAGAACGACGTGTCTTCGGGCATTTCGCAGAACTACTTCGTCAGTACACGCCGTTCGGCGAAAGCCAACCTCTTCCGAATCTATCTTGAGTAGGAAAAGACGAGGCGTTATCGAGGGTAACTGGCATTCATCCGTTTGCATCAAAGGAGTGTTTCCAGGGAACGGATAGCGGCCGCTTGGAAGCGAAAGAAGAGTCCAGATCCGTTCCGCGAGAGCGAGCGGGGAACGTGTCGCAACCGCGTCGCTATGGAAAACACGGCACGAGTTTCCGTTTCCCAAAGGAAAAAGAAGATGTCCACGCGTCTTCCCTCTGTAGGCATAGGTTTGAAGTCCGTCCTTGTAGCAAGTGATTTCACCGAAGCGTCTTCGAAACCCCTGCGTCACGCGATCAGCATCGCACGCCACTTCCATGCGAGGTTCTATGTGGCGCATGTGGTGTCTTCCATCGGGTTCACGATTGCTGGAGCAGACGCAGTCGAATCGGCATCGGAAGCGGCTCAGAGAGATCTCGCTAAACTGGAGAGGAAGCTTGTTGAGAAGGGAGACCTCGCAGGTCTATCGCACGAGTTCCTTGTCCGGCAAGGGGATGTCTGGGAAGAGTTGAAGGCGGTCATGCGCGAGAAGCAAGCCGACCTGGTCGTGATTGGAACTCACGCGCGGCACGGCGTCGAGAGGCTTGTCATGGGTTCCGTCGCGGAGCAGATCTTCCGCGAAGCGGATGGCCTTGTCCTAACGGTGGGGCCGCATTCTCAACCAGACGCTCCTCTTGAGAGCACTGGTGAGACTCGTTCTTTTCTGTTTCCCACGGATTTCAGCGAAGCTTCTTTTCGTGCGTTGCCGCACGCGATTTCCTTTTCGAATCATTTTGGGGCCAGACTGGTTTTGCTGCACGTTGCCCGGGTTATGCCGATTCCCGAGAGCTTCAGCTGGTCCACGGCGCCCGACGGCATTACCGAAATGCGGGAGGAAGCACGCCAAAAGGCTCTGAAGAGGCTTGGCGAATTCGTTTCGGAGAGTGCGCCTCTCTCCGTGAAGCCGGAACTCATGGTCGAGTTTGGGAAGCACGGCGAGCAAATCTTACGCGTTGCCCGCTCCTTCAAAGCGGATTTGATTGTCCTGGGCTTGGACCACACAAAACATGGACGCGCCGCGGCCCACCTACCGACGACCACCACGTACAAAGTTGTCAGCGAAGCGCATTGCTCTGTTCTAACGGTCCGGAACTGAGGCGAGCCTCGGGGATCTATCTCATTCAATTTACTGAGGGAAGTTCATTCGCCGCAAGAGCGCCTGGAATCGCGGGTCGGATCGGAGATTGTCGAGTCGCGGGTCAGCCCTTACGGCCCAAACCAAGTCCCCGTTCTTTTCCCGTTCGGCCTTTTCCAAGAACGCGAAGGACTTGTCCTTTTCACCGAGCCCAGCATAGATCGTGGCGATTAAGTATGGCGAAACATAGGTATCCTTGGGGGCTCGCTCCAAACTACGAAGGATCTTTTCTGCTTCGGTTTTTCTGCCGGTCACAGCATAAGCATGCGCCAGAGCAGCGGTGGGATCCTGATCGCTGTTCGACATCTGAATAGCCTTCTGATATTCGGGAATTGCTTCGCCGGGTTTCCCCAAGCCTTCATAACCAATGCCCAGAGAGAAGTGTCCTAGCCATTCATTCGGGTCTGAAGCGATTCCGTTTCGGCTTGCTTCGACCAAATGTTCGAATTCTCGAAGCTGATAGTAGACGTCCGATTCGGTGGAAGCGTAGCTTCCGCTGGAATCCACCTCGCGACTCGTGGTGATCTGAGCCAAAGCCTCGGCGCGGTGGCCGGTCCAGGCAAGGTAATTTGAGTAAGTTGCGCGAGCGCAACCGTCACTTGGAGAGAGCGCAACAGCGTATTTGATCTCTCGTTCAGCTGTGGGCCAGTCCCACTCGCGCCAACTCAGCAACCCAAGCGCGGTGTGGGTATCGCTAACATTGTCGTCAAGCTCGCGGGCTTTGCGAAGCAGATCCTTCGCCGAGCTGTTGGCGAGGTCGGGCGGCAGGTGCCGGAAGATCCCCAAGAAAATATAAGAGTTTGCCAATCCCGCGTAAGCAGGCGCGAAGCCAGCATCCTTCCGAATAGATTCTTCGAAGTAATTCCTGGCAGCGTTAAGAGGCTCCGGCTTGGAGAACTGGGTTGTCAAATAGAAACGTCCCCTAAGGTAGGCGTCGTAGGCCTCCGGATTCACCGGGCGAGGTGAGCCGAAGCGAACTTGCAGTTGAGGAGTCAGCTGTACGCGAATCTGTTGCGCAATCGCCTGGGCTATTTCCCGCTGCATGGTGAGAATACCGCGCAATTCGCGCTGGTAGTCTTCGCTCCAAAGATGGCGGTCGTTTGGCCCATCGAGCAACTGCACAGTGATGCGTACCTGGTCGCCCTCGCGCCTGACTGAGCCCTCCACGATTCCATCAACACCCAGCTCACGAGCGATTTGCGGCAAGTGCTTTTTGGTGCCCTTGTACTCCATGACGGAGGTGCGGGAGATCACCTTTAAGGGTTGGATTCTCGACAGCTCGGTGATCAGCTCCTCGGTCATTCCATCGGCGAAGTATTCTTGCGCCGGCTCACCGGAAAAATTACCCATCGGCAGCACGGCAATGGATCGAATTTGGGGAACCGCTCTGGCATTGACGTGCGGCCACGCCACCCATGCGGCGATTGCGATTGCACCAAGAGCACAGAGTGTGAAGGCCAAGGCAGAACGCCGTTTGGTCTGCGTTGCGGCAGCTAGCACTTCGCTCGAAGCCGGCTCATTCGCTTCCTTATCGTCTTTCGAAGAGATCCGGGGCGACTGAACTTCCTCTACCGCAGCTATGAACCTGTATCCGCGGCGCGGCAATGTTTCGATGTACTTGGGTTTCTCCGCCGAATCACTGAGTACTTCACGAATACGCCCGACTGCGTTGTGGAGGCTGTGGTCGAAGTCCACAAAGGTATCGGCAGGCCACAGCTGGCTTTTTAGTTCCTCGCGGGTCACCAGATCGCCGGCAGACTGCATGAGTATCGCGAGGACCTGCAAGGGCTGACCTTGCAGACGGAGCTTGACGCCATGCTTGCGTAGTTCGCCCGTGCGCAGATCCAGCTCAAAAGCATCGAAGCGCAGCATGCGCGCCGTTGGAGTCGGGGTGGGCATACAACCTCTAGAAGTTGGGAAGAGCGTACCACAATTCTTGTCCCGCGGAGACGAGGCTGCCCGACTGGGAAGTCCCTATTTTTAACCAGGTTAGCGACCGAGAAAAGTTTGAGGCCAGATTGGGGTACGAAGGATTGCAGACTTTTGGGCGCCGACCCTAAAGTCTGCCCTCGGGTGCTGCACCGCATTCGGGCGCGGACCAAAGTTCCTGCTCTAGGGAGTGAGAGTCAAGAAAACGCGGATGCTATCAGCCCGAAGCGAGCGGTAGCCAGAGTCTGAGGTCATAGGAGAAAACGATGAAAACGCGAATCACGACCACAATCCACAAATCAGCCATATACATCCTGCGCTTGGCCTTGGTAGGCAGTCTTGTTGTGCCTACTCCAGTTATTAAAGCCGGGCAGGCCGGGCACGATCACGAGCATGCTGCGCCAGCCAAGCTGGTTCAGGCTGTTCGCGAAGCCACGCGGCAGTTCGTTGACGTTAATGTTGCCACTGCGGCGGGCTACGGAGCGTTTCTTGGCTGCGTTAGCGGACCGGACCACGGCGCCATGGGCGTGCACTACGTCAATGGTGACTTCGTGAAAGACGGCCTGATTGATGTTTCACGACCGGAAGCGTTGATATACGAGCCGTCGAACGGAGGGTTGCGTCTTGTGGGCGTGGAATTTATCGTGGACGCTACCACATGGCTGGCGAATCATGACGGCCAACCGCCTGTCCTTGAGGGCCAAACCTTCCTGTACGTCGGCAGTCCGAATCGTTATGGCATACCTGCGTTTTTCGAGCTGCATGTTTGGGCGTGGCGGGACAATCCCAACGGTGCGTTCGTGGACTGGAACGACCATGTGACCTGCGAGGGTCAATAGATCGCTGTGGGTACAGCCGACTACGGTTCAAGGCGCGGCAATCCTCACTTCGATGGCTCGACGAGTTTGATCCGGCGGCGACTTTGCGCTGAGCGGAGCGCGCCCTCGTTCTTGTACTCAATGATGGCTCGCAGGAGGAAGTCTCCGGTCGAGCGTGGGAATTCGAAGTCCAGGTGAATCGTCTGCTGGCCGAGTGGTGCGAGTGTGAAATTTGTTTTTGTACTTGCAACACGCTCGCCGCTTGCCTTTTCGAGCGCCAAGGTGAGCGCGCCATGGACTTCCCTGTCTTCGTCGTTGACGAGCATTACAGGCAAAGATTTGGCGGGTCCAGCAGGCGTGACAGGCTGCCAATAGCTCAAGTAAACGCCAACGGGCGAGAACGCATTGCTCATGTAGTCTCGAAATTCGGAGTGCAGTTCGAGACTCTTTACGTCGCGGAAATGGTCCGAGGTATAACCGCCGGCATCGCTGGCAGTGAGATAAACGAAGTGCATCACGCCCGCATAGCGACGATAAGCGCGCCAGTATTCTGTGATTCCGGCAAGCAGATAGGCGTTGAGCGCGAGTCTTTGTTGGGGAGTTGCATCCTGGCCGGCGAGAAGCGGGTAGAGTTTCTTAGTGAGCTCGGTAGGCGAGCCGTCACGATTCGACCAGAGCCAGCCGTATTCATTGAGGATCAGCGCGTGTGCCGATTGCACTCCGGGTGACAACCCGTTGGGGCTTTCCAGGGCGGTCATGCTGAAAGGCGGACCGCCATCCGCCATCGCCTGAAATTCATAGAGATGATCTTCGACGGGATCGTTGGGGCCTTGTGGAGGGTTATAGCTGTTTTCCCAAGGGCGATCGGAGAGGTCGAGTCTGCGAACAGCGGGAATAATTTTTTCGCCGAACGTTGGATCCCAGGTTTCGTTATTGGCATCCCAGATGACCACGCTCGGATGATTCCAATTATCGCTGAGCCATTCTTTGTACTCGCGAATCATTTGATCGGGATCGAACTGAACCTGGTTTTCGGAGCCATGCCAGTTGTTGCCGGTCCAGACAAAATATTCGTTCTGGATGAGCAAGCCCGCTTCGTCGGCGATTTCGAGCCATCGGTCAGGCACGGGGCCGATGCAAAAACGGAAACTGTTCCAGTGCATTTCGTGAGGAATATCCACGAGCAGTTTGCGCACCCAGGCAGCATCCCAGGGCAGAGTGCCGGAAAGGGAATCTTCGAAAAACCGGTGCAAGGTGATGTTGGAACCGCGCAGGAAATAGACACGGCCATTGAGGTAGGCGCGTTGAGTTGCAGTGTCGAAGCGCAATTCGCGCATTCCAAAACGAGTGGTCGTGGAATCGCCACCAGTGTTTGACTCGAGGACATAGAGATTCGGAGTTTCGGGAGACCAGAGGCGCGCTCCAGGAATGCGCAAAGTTTGGAGAACGACCTTACTTTGCCCAGGCGCAAGAGAAATACGTTGCGGGGCGGACGCCGCTACAACAGGCTTTGATTTCCAAGCGTGCACGCGATGGGTGAGGTTGAAAGAGACCCGCGTGACACCGAAGTTGCGAAGAGCGGTTTGGATGACGATGGAGCTGCCTGAAATTTTTGGAGCGACCTGAATCGTTTCGATGACCGGGTTACCGCTGAGCGCGAGAGAAACACTGTCGTAGATGCCGGGTGTCCAGCGGGCTTTCTCGAAGTCCGTCCCTGCGGAAACATTTGCGGGAAGAACTCCCGGGTGCGCTCCGACGCGGACGATCAATTCGTTCTTGCCGCGCCGGACGGCCTTGCTTACATCAAAGATGGCCGCGGTGAAGCAAGGCAAATGCTCGCCGATGTTCACTCCATTCAGCCAAACCGCCGCGCCAAACTGCGCTTTGTTGATGCGAAGAATGGCGACGCCGCGCGCCGCAGTGAGTCCGAACACACGGCGATACCAGAACCAGTTGCGCTCCTGATTCGGCACGCCCGCGTTGAAGATGATGGCGCTCTTGGGAAGGCGGCCAGCAGCTACACGATTCAGGATTAACTGCCGGCTGTCAAACTTGTCGACATTGGGAAAAGGAGGCTGAGAGGAGTGAACCAGGCCGGGCACCGGCGCGGTGTGGCTCCATGATACGGGGATTGTGTCCGCATCTCTGGAGTCCTCGATTTCCCATGTTCCATCCAGCGAAATTGTGTTTCGCTGGGCTGCTTGCAGATGGAGAGGAGCGGCGAGAGTTACCGCTAGAACGACAATGGCGCTGGAGAGAAGGCAGTTGAGTTTGCATCCTTTGTGCATGGCGCGAACCTCTGCAACAAAATCCGCTCAGGAAGCGAGGGCAAGGTAGTGGACGAGCTTAGCATCATTTACAAATGGACGTCCGAGGCACGCGCGGTTAGTTTCGCGGGCCGAGCTTCGATCAGAGCTGAACAGTGACGCACAAAAAAATTGTGTATCCATGCCAAACGCCTGCGTCAATGTGACTTGCCGTTGCATCAAAGCAACAGCCTTAGTAAGGTAGCGGTCCTCGGGCCTTCGAAAATTCAATGCTTGGGAGGAATTGCCAGCCATGATTCTGGGAATGACGCCGCTGACGTTTATTCACCTGCTGTTAAGCCTGATTGGGATTGCGACCGGGTTCCTGGTGATTTTTCAAATGATTGGCGCGAAGCCACTGGGGGGCTTGAACGCGACATTTTTGGCGACAACGATTCTGACGTGCATCACGGGATTTTTCTTCCCGATTACGAAAGTGACGCCGGGACTTGTGATTGGTGCGATTTCGCTGGTGGTGCTGGCGGTTGCGTTGTTTGCGCTTTATTCAAAGAAGCTGGCAGGCGGCTGGCGGACGGCATATGTGGTGACGGCGGTGACTGCGCAATTTTTCAACGTGCTGGTGCTGATCGCGCAATCGTTCATGAAGATTCCAGCGCTGCATGCCATGGCCCCGACAGGCGAAGAGGGGATTGTGAAGATTGTGCAGCTTTGCGCGCTAGCGCTCTTAATCGTGTTGGGAGTTGTCGCGGGGAAGAAGTTTAAGACCGCGATGCAGTAACGGAGTTAGGCCGCCCTTCGGCTACGGACAAGCCGCACTCAAAAGTTGGTTATTCCTTTGGAGCGTAGAAGCCGCGGCGGGCGAGGACTTTGTAGTCCTTGTCGGCCACGTCCACTTTGATTTTGCGGAAGCCGCCGTCTTTGGCTTTGCCCGCGGGATAGTAGTAGCCAATCTGGTATTGGCTGCGCAGCTCTTCTGAGATCTGATCGAAGGCTTGCTCGAGTCTTTTCTCGGACGAGACTTCGATGGTGCGGCCGCCGGTTTCATCGGAGAGTTTCTTGGCGACGTCGGGGCGCCAGCTATAGCCCGGGTCGTGAACAAGAAGAACGTGCACGACGGTGTCGGATCTTTGCGCTGCCTCGATTGCTTCTTCCAGGCGGACTTTGCTGCCTTCGTCTTGCGCGTCGGTAATGATGACCAGCGCTTTTCTTCCAGCTTCGGTGCCGAGCTTTTCCGCGCAGGCGAGATAGACCGCATCATAAAAATGGGTTCCGCCGGTGTTCGATGGAATTGTTCCCGGAGTGACCACACCGCCGCCTCCGACTGCATTGACCTTCGCCTTGTCAATGGCACGCTGAATGATGTGCTTGTCATCTGTGAAATCGCTGAGCAAATCTACGTCGAGGTCGAAGCTGATGACCATGGCTTCATCGCCCTTTTTCATGACCCGTTCGAGGAAGCGACTAGCGGCATCCTGCTCGGCGGGGAGGCGGTTCTGTTCGCTGCCGCTGGTGTCAATGAGCAACCCGAGCGTGATGGGCAGCGTCACTTCCTTACTGAAGAAGGCGATTTTTTGCTCTTCATGATCCTGGAAGACTTTGAAGTCTTCTTTTTTGAGGTCCGGAACGATGCGCTTGTTTTTGTCGCGAACGGTGGCGAAGAGACTAACGAGCGAAACCTGCGTGGAAATCGTGCCCTGGGACCTTTCCGGCTCTTGCGGAACGGCGGGCGCAACAAAGCCGAACGTCAGCGAAAAAGCCGCCAGCGTCGCGGCAATTCTATGAAAAAAAGGCATGTATACTTTCCTTTTGGAGCGATTTCCGGTGGGCGCCAGTCCCATGCCGGGAAGAATTCGTAAATTGGGATGCGGCCAGGTAGGGTTTCGGATGCGTCTAACCCACTAGAAGTTCAGGCAAGCAGACCGCAAAGAGGGAGTTTGGCTTGGTGACGAAGAAAAGTCCACGAAAAACGTTGAAAAAGAGGGTGATAGTTGGGGCTGTGATGGCGGTCACATTTACCGGAGCGCTTTGTTTGCGGGCTCAGGATGCGCCGCAGGCTCCTGCGCCGAAGCCGGAAGCCGCGCCTCCTGCTGCAGCTCCCACGACGACCAAACAAGCCGCAGCACCGACGCAGGCGACCAATCCACCTCCACAAAGCGATACGCGGGCCAGGATTATTACTTATGTGAATTTGGTCGTTTTGCCTGTCACAGTCAAGGACTCCGCGGGGAACCTTGTGCCCGATTTGACCAAGGAAGAGTTTCGCGTTTTTGACGAGAACATCGAGCAGAAGATCTCGATTTTTACGGTGGAGGCGTTTCCGCTGTCCGCAGTCGTGTTGATTGACAACGATTTGAAGGGCAAAGACTCGGACATGGTTGAGGAAAGCCTGAAGTCCATTGTGGCGGGGCTGAGTCTGGCAGATGAGGCGTTTGTCTGCCGGTTCGACACGAATTTTCATCCCGGGAAAGGCTTTACGAAGGATCAGGACAAGCTGGTGACGGAGTTGAAGCGCGTGCGGCTGGATTCGGAGACGGATGTGATAGGCCCGGACCCAAGCGGCCCGTTTGGCGCGGGCGCGACCGTCAACGGCGGGCAAGCTATCGGCGGCGGCGGGCCAGGGACAATGACATCGACAAAGATTTTGAAGGGGCAAACGACCAAGGCGTTGGATGACGCGATGTACGAGGCGGCGCAGCTTTTGATTGACCGCGGACGCGACCGGCGGAAGATTATTTTTCTGATTTCGGACGGGCAGAACGCGAAGAACAACAAATACAAGTACGACACAGTGGTGAAAGAACTGCTTCGGTACAACATTTCGGTCTATAGCCTAGGCGTTGGCAGCGGGTTTCTCGACCGGAAATTCACCCGGTTGCAGTCCTATGCGCACGATACAGGCGGGGACGTGTATTACGCGGCGAGGCGGAATTCCCTGGAAGAGCTGTACTCTCGCGTGACCGAACAGGCGCGCAATCAGTACACACTGGCATATGCGCCGACGGGGAACGACAAGACCAAGGATTACCATGCGGTGGAAGTGCGCGTGAAGAGAGTAGGGCTGAACATCCTCACGCGCGAAGGATATTTTTCCGCGCAGATCGCTCAGTAGCGGGATTTTTCTTGACTCGCGAGGCTGACGCCCGTATACCAGCTTGAAGAGGGTTGCGGGCGGCGGCGCCCCTCCCTGCGATCCAGACAGCAAGGAGGAGGACTGATGAAGAAAAAGGGCAAAAAAGACGATATGAAAAAAGGCGGAAAGAAAGGGAAGTAGCCGCGGGGAAAGCAGATTTTTGGTGAAGGGCGTTCCGATTTGGTCGGGACGCCCTTTTTATTTGAGCGAAGTCATTTGGTGGAGAGATTTTCCTCGTGCGCGGGGCAGATAGGCTGGTAAGCGCAACTCCGGCAGATGTAGCCCGGCCTGGGCGGGAACGAGGCGGCGCGAATTTCGGAGGCGACGGCTTGAACAGTTTTCTGCGCCTCATCGAGCTGTTTCGAATCGCGCGTGGTTTCCTGGCGTTCGTTGTTTTGCAGGTAGTGAAAAACCAGGCGCACTGGATTTAGCTCGAGGATTTCACGCGCGGCGAGCGAATAAATACTGAGCTGAATATCTTTTTTTGCGTCGGCGGGCTTTTTGGGTTTACCGGTTTTATAATCCACGATTTCAACGTCCCTTTTGTTGCCGAGGGAATTGATTTGGTCCATGCGCCCTGTGAGGACCACATCGTTTTCGAGGGGAAGTTCGAACGGTTTTTCCAGCTCGAGAATTTGCGGCGGACGTTCAAGAACAGACGCGTGAAAAATGCGGAGCTGTTCGAGGCCGTCTTTTTTGTAACCCTGCTCCTGGTAATCGTCCTCAAAACCGGCAGACTTCCATTCGGCTTCGTAAATGCGCGCGACATCGTCCCAGCCGAGGCGAACGCGTTTGCGAAGCTGGTCCATGAAGCGTTTGACGGTGGTGTGCATGACGGCGCCAAAAGTGAGCGAGGCGCGTGGGCCTTCGCGCAAGGACCATAAATAGCCGAATAAATATTGTTGAGGGCAACTGCGGTAGCCGCCGACGGCGGAAGGGCTGAGCGTGAGTGGCTCCGGCGACGGCGGATGGAATGTTTCGGCCCAGTCCGCGATGCGGGAGAAAATCTTGGGCGGCGCGGAGGGAGCAGGGAAAAGTTGAGGGGAATTCCTCGCGGAATGTTGCGCGTCCATTTGCTGCGGCATTTTAGGTGCGAGCCGTCGAATGTCGCGGCGCTTGACTTCTGGATCGAGGAGCATGTCCTCGATGAAAACGGGGACTTTGCCTTTTTTCTCTGCGAGCGTAGTGACGGTGAGGCGTTCTTGTGCGCGGGTAAGCGCGACGTAAAAAAGCCGGCGCTCCTCCTGAATGTGAAATTGCTCGGCCGGCTCGCCTTCTTTCATAAGAGCGGCGGGGAATTCGAACGTGCGGGGGCGTTCGCTGGCGGGAAATTTCTTGGAATTGACGCGCAGAAGAAAAACTTGAGGAAATTCAAGGCCTTTTGCGCCGTGGACGGTCATGAGCTGCACGGCGTCCCCGGGCGCGTCGTCTTCGAGGCTGACGTTGCCCCCGGCTTGCGAATAATAGTCCAGATATTCAACGAATTCAGGGAGCGAGCGAGTTTCGCTTTTCGGCTCCCATTGCTTTGCGAACTCGGTGAGGCGAGTGACGTATTTGCGATCCTGCACGGCGGCGCGCTGCGGGACTTCGAGCCATTCGAGAAGAGCGGAGAGAATTTCGCACGCGCCGCGGCGCCGCACGCTTTTGCGTTGCGCAGCGAGGAATTCCAGAAGCTCCTCACGCGCGTTATGCGAAAGATCGAAGGCGAGCTGGCCTTGCGGGAGCTGCAGCAGATCGTAAATAGAGTTCCTTTCCTTTTTGGCGCGTTCCGCAAGACGAACAAGGTCGGGGGCTTCGAGATGCCAGGCGGGTGCGGCGAGCACCCTCGCGCAAGAGATGTTGTCAAACGGCATTGCGATGAGGCGCAGATAAGCAATGACATCTTTGACGAGCGGATGATCGAGGATGGAAAGCCTTGAAATGACGAAAGGAATTTTGCGACGAGAAAGTTCGGAGACGAGTTCGTCGCGATGCGCATGCTGGCGGTAGAGTACTGCGAAGTCCTTCCACTTACGGCCGGCAGAGTGAATGCGCTCGAGTTCGGCGGCGACCCAGCCGGCTTCGGCTTCTTCGGTTTCCAGTTCGACGATGCGGATTTTTTCTCCCTCTTTGCGATTGGGGTTCAGGGATTTTTTGGGGAAGTCTGCGCTGACGGTGTTTTGCGCGATGACCTGCGTGGCGACGCGGAGGATGTTCGGCGTGGAGCGGTAGTTTTCCGTGAGAGAGACGCGGAAAGGCGTGGAATCTTCGCCGGGTTTCCACCCCGCAAAGCGCTCGAGGAAAAGCTGGAAGCTGCCGAAGGAGGCCCCGCGGAAACGGTAAATGGCCTGGTCGTTGTCGCCGACGGCGAAGATATTTTTTCGGTCACCCGCGAGGAGTTCGAGCAGACGAAGCTGCGCGATGTTGGTGTCCTGAAATTCGTCGACAAGAATGTAGCGGAATTTTTCCTGAAGTGTCGCGCGGAAGGCGGAATCTTTTTCAAGCAAGTCTACCGCGCCGGTGATCAGAGATCCGAAGGAGACGCGCTTCTTTTCGCGAAGCAGTTCTTCGCTGGCGCGATAGGCGCGCGCGATTTCAAATTGTTTTTCGACCTCTTCCAGCCTCTCTTTGTAAGTGTCCTCGTCGAGCGAAGCGTGTTCGCGATCGAGTTGCGCGGCGAGGCCTTGGGCGTAGCGCTGGTAGGCTTCGGCGGAGACGAGTTCATCCTGGCAGCGCGAGAAAAACTCGACGAAGTCGTTTAGAAATTGGCCGGGCTCGGCGAGGCGGCGATATTTATCGAGCTGAAGGCGGGCCATATTGCGGCGGAGCAAAATCCAGTGATCGACGGTGTCCAGCATCAGGCGATCGGGTGCGACATCGGCCAGAAGTGATTCGCAAAACGCGTGGAAGGTAGCCAGCGTCACGTCTTTACCGCGTTCGCCCGTCGCTTTGATGACGCGGGCTTTCATTTCGCCGGCGGCTTTATTGGTGAACGTGAGCCCGAGAATATTCTCGCCCGAGAGGGAGTCGTCGTTTTCGAGCAGATGGCGGATGCGCTCGGTAATGACACGTGTTTTGCCGGTGCCGGCGCCGGCGATGACGAGCAGCGGCCCATTGCGATGCTCGATGGCACGTTTTTGCGCGGGGTTCATGGCCAGGCCCGCCGCGCGCGGGAGCGGATCCATTTCGAACAGGGTCCTCTGCATCACGCAAGCAGGGTAACGCGAATCGCGGCGAACAGGAAGCGAAGAGGGACTTGCCTTTCGCTCGAGCCTAGGGTGGAGCGAGTCGGCAAGTTTCATTGTTCTTGTGTGAGAGATATATAGTCGGCCCGGCAGCGCATGCGAAATCACACTCTTGGCCCGTCCTTCCAATCGTTTGGCCCGCATTTCCGCATCTCGCTTGTCTTAGTCGCAATCGGCGGCCTGTTTTCGTGGCTTGCCTTTATCGCCGCTGCCGAATTCCGCAGCTGGATTGGCTGGGCCATTTTCTATTTTGTGGCGATTGGTTTTGGTCTGCTGGTTGTGCGGCAATTGTTCTTCCGCCTGTGGTTACGCGAATCGGGTATTTCTTATCGAGGCCTTCTGGGAGCGCACAAAATTCACTGGCGGGAAATTGATCGAATCTATTTCGGTTCGTACGAGATCCATGTTCACTACATCGCGCTCGGCACGTTTTACCGGTTAAGGCTGGTTACGAAACAAGGCACGAAACTCTCGCTTGGAGAACGCCTGCACTCTGCCGACGTCCTTGCGGACCAAATTCAGGGCTACACTTTGCCGGAAATGCTGCGGAAGGCGGTATCCGAATTCGAAAGCGGCGTCGAGTTGGATTTCGGGAAAATCCGCATCAGTCGAAAGAAGGGAGTGATGTACCAGCGATGGTTCGCTTGGCATGAAATTCGTTGGGAGGACCTCACTACATACGGCGTGTCGGATAGCCACGTAAATTTGGGCGGGGCCAAAAAGACGTTTCAAGTGAACATTGCCGCTGAAAAAATTGCCAATATTCACGTTCTCGGAGTCTTGTTCGATCGAGTGCGGAAAGGGACGCTAAGAGTAGGAGCTTGACTCGCGCAGATATTGAATTTGCCAAGCTACCTTTGCGATTTTTTGCCGGCGGCGACGTCCGCGTTGAAGGCGGCGGATTGTTTCCGCGGCACGGTAAGCGATTTCCAGTTGTCGCAGCCGAAATGCTTTGCGAGAAAAACGATTTGGCCGACGTGGTAGGAGTAATGCGCGATTTGGCGGTTGATGGCTTGCATGACGGAGTGCGCTTCACCGCGGATGAAGACGGTTTTGGTGAGGTCGGCGTCGGAGAGCGGTTCGAGCGCGCTGAATACCCAATTCCAGCCCGCGTTCCACTGATCCATCAGTTCCGCACGCGTTGAAGCCGGTGCTTCGAACTCCGTGTCGCGATTGCGGTCGGGCTTTTCACCGTCGGTTGTCAGGAAATCGGCCCAGCGCGAGCGCATGTTGCCCGCGATGTGCTTCACGACGATGGCGATGGAATTGGATTCCTTGTCGAGCGTTTCGAAAAGCGCCGCGTCGCTGCACTGATTCATCGCGCGTTCGCCAAGCGTTTTGTAATAACGGAAAATGTCTAGGGAGTCTTTGAGATAAGAATCGGTTCGAATCAGAGCCATAGAAGAGAATTGTACGGCAAAGGAAAAGTATCTTGACAATTCGCTTTTTATTCGCCTATGCTTTCGAGGCTCTCGGTCGTTGGAACTTACGGAGGTTGGCCATGTCCATCGCTGAAATGTTGTTGCCCGAATTTGACGCAGAAGGGGCAAACACTCGAAAGATGCTAGAGCGGGTGCCCAGCGACCCGCAGAAGTGGGGCTGGAAGCCTCACGAAAAATCCGGAACGCTCGGCTGGCTTGCGAGCCATCTTGCGACATTGCCAGAGTTTACGATCACAACGATTCAGACGCCGAAGTTAGAGATCGAAGGCTGGAAGGGTACGTCGCCACAAAAGCACAGTGAACTTGTGCCGACGTTCGATAAATTGAACGGGGAGGCCCGCACCGCACTGGCCGGCGTGACTGACGCGCAGATGAAGGAAATTTGGACGCTGACGTGGAAGGGAAACGTGATTTTCTCCATGCCACGGTACGAGGTGCTGCGCACTTCTTGCTTCAATCATGTCATTCATCATCGGGCGCAACTGACTACGTATTTTCGTCTGCTGGGTGTGTCCGTTCCGGGGTTGTACGGGCCGTCGGCGGACGAACAGTAGAGTCTTCGTTTTCGGGAGGCGTGCGCGGCAGCGAATTCCGCAACTCGCTATAATAGGGATTCATCCTTCCGGAGGCACGTATGGAAACCCCCGTTATCTTGTCGGCAGTTCGCACGCCCGTTGGAAAATTCCAGGGCGGCCTTGCCGGGTTCTCGGCGCAGGAGCTTGGCGGCAAAGTGGTCGCGGAAGCGGCGCGGCGCGCGGGAACTGACGCCAAGCAAATTGATGAAGCGATTCTCGGCAACGTGGTGCAGGCTGGGCTTGGCCAGAATCCTGCGCGGCAGGCGGCGCTAAAAGGCGGCTGCGACCCGCGCGTTGCTGCGATGACGATTAATAAGGTTTGCGGTTCCGGGCTGAAAGCTGTTGCGCTCGCGGCGCAAGCGGTGCAAACCGGCGAATCAGAAATTGTTGTCGCGGGCGGCATGGAGTCCATGTCCAACTGCCCGTATCTTCTGCCCAACGCGCGCACGGGCTATCGGCTCGGCGACCAAAAAGTCGTGGACAGCATGATTCACGACGGCTTGTGGGACGCCTACGAAGATTTTCATATGGGCATTACTGGCGAGCTGGTCGCAGAAAAATACGGCATCGGACGCGAAGAGCAGGACCGCTTCTCGGTAGAATCGCACCAGAAGGCGGTGCGGGCGAGGAAGTCGTGTTTTTTCGAATCGCAAATTTTGCCAATTGAAATGCCACAAAAAACAGGCGATCCGTTGGTCATTAAATATGACGAGTCGCCGCGAGAAGATACCTCGATGGAAGCGCTGGCGAAGCTGAAGCCCGCGTTCAAAAAGGACGGCACTGTCACCGCGGGAAATGCGCCGGGAACGAACGACGGCGCGGCGGCACTGATCGTAACCAGTGAACGCGTTGCGCAAAACCTCGGCAAGAAGCCGATTGCACGCATTGTGGCGCAGGCCGTCAGCGGCGTCGAGCCCAAGTGGGTAATGATGGCGCCAGTGGATGCCGTCGAAAAGCTGCTGCGGAAGACCGGCTGGGATCGTGAGAAGGACGTGGACCTGGTTGAACTAAACGAGGCATTTGCAGTCGCGGCGATTGCCGTAACGCGCCAGCTCAAATTGAATCCTGAAAAGGTAAATGTGAACGGCGGGGCGGTTGCGCTTGGTCATCCCATCGGGGCGAGCGGCGCGCGTATTCTCGTCACGCTGGTCTACGAATTACAGCGCCGCAACCTGAAGCGCGGCATCGCGGCGCTTTGTCTCGGCGGCGGCAACGCGGTCGCTTTGGCGGTTGAGCGCTATTAACGAGGACAAAGACTCGCTCTGACAGGGAGCGTTCATGAACCGGGCGGCGATCGGTTTTCGCGTTCACTCCGGCTGGGCCGCGATGGTCGCTGTCTCTTTTGAGGATGGCAAGCCTGTCATCCTTGATCGGCGCAAGTTGTTGTTGGTCAAGACTTTCAGCTATACGTTTCGCCAGCCGTATCACACCGCAGAAAAGATGGAACTTAGCGAAGCTGCAGAATTCGTTTGCGGAGTGGAAAAGGAATCACACGAACTGGCACTGGCTGGAATTCGCTCGCTGCAAAAAGAATTTGAAAAACTGGATTACAAACTCAGCGGATGCAGTTTGCTGCTCGCTTCGGGGCGTGAGCTGCCGGAGTTTGAAAAGATTCTCGCTTCGCACGCCCTGATTCACACCGCCGATGGCGAACTCTTTCGCAATGCAATTCGCCAATCCTGTGCAAAAGCAAAGCTTCCACTTACACCAATCAAGGAACGAGATCTGCTGGGGGCTGCTTCGAAGCGCCTGAACAAACGCCCGGAATTTTTGAATCGCCAGGTCGCCGCGCTTGGCAAATCGCTTGGCCCGCCGTGGACCCAAGACGAAAAATTCGCCACCCTCGCTGCCTGGCTCGCCCTAACTAGCTAGCGCTTCGGGCGGCACCGGCTTCAACTCCGTCGCGCAATACGGGCAAAACCTGTCCGTCTCCACAATTTCTTTTTTGCAATTCGGGCAGGAAGGATACAAGTCGCATTTGCAATTCGGACAAAAGTTGAAGCGCGGGCCGACGGGTTTATCGCACCGCGGGCAGGGATAGGGCAGCGGCTCGCGCACCAGCAGATAAATGATCAAGCCGATGATGCCCACCGAAGTCGGGAGCATGAGAAGCACGAACCAGGTCCACAGCGCGGAGTTCATCCCGCGGCGTTTCGCGTCGCGGTTCACGTAGCCGAGCATGAGGATGTAAGCCGCGAAAACGAGCGAGACTCCCGTGATGATTCCTATGATGGCCAGCACAGATAACGCCGCTTCGTCTCGGATGTCGTGAGGCCGCGCATCCGGCGCCTTGATCATGGCGGTCACGCCAATGGTGACTGCGACGAAGTACAAAATCGTGCAGAGGACCTTGAGCCATTTCGGAATGATGCGGAATTCGTCCGAGAAGCGGAAAGCTTCCTTCTTGCGCCTCAGGCGAATCAAGCGCATGCGCTCGCTCCACGAATCGCCGATACTTTGTGCAATGCTTGGTCCCGGTGTGCTCATTATTTCTCCTTCTCTTCCATGACGTTGCGCTCGATCACTCGGTAATGTCCGCGCGTGCCCACTTTTGCAGCAAGACGGCTCCCATCGCCACGATTCCCGGCACAAGCCACCACAGCGCAACACCCAATTGCCAGACGATCTTGGGCAGGCCCAGCTCGGTGCCGGCCCATTCAAATCCACGCCAGACGAGAGGCGCACTGGCAAGACCCAGCAGCCAGGAAACCCCGGCGATCGCCCAGAGCAGCACGCGGCCCGGATTGTGCGCTGGCAATTCGTTCGCACGCAGTCGGACGCGTAGCTGTGTGCGTGCGGCAAGATTTTTCGGAAGCTCGATATTCATGCTGCGGAAGGCGGCGAGAGCTTGCGCGGTCTGCACTTGCTCTGCGGAGCACGCTTCACATTCCGCGAGGTGCGCGGCAAGCCAGGTTTCTTCCTGCGTGGAAATTCGTTCGACGCGCTGCTGCGCGATGAGCTGCTGAGCCCGCATGTGCAGATTTTCGCTCATGCCGCACCTCCAGCCATCGCTCCCCGCAGTGCTTCGAGTCCGCGATAGAGCCGCGACTTCACCGTTGAAACCGGCGTGCTCAAGACGCCGGCAATTTCTTCGAGCTGCATCTCTTCCTGAAAACGCAGCACCAGCACTTCGCGGTACACCGCCGGAATTTTCCCGAGCGAAGCGTGAACACCTTCGCGCCGTTCTTCATTCAAATAGGATTCAAGTGGCGTCGCACTTTTCTCGTCCTTCAAATCGAATGCTGGCGCGTCCTCTCCCGCCCCGCGCAGCGATTCAAAGCTTTCGGGCTTCTTGCGGCGGTGCCAGTCCAGAATCAAATTCCGCGCAATCGTAAAAAGCCACGCCTCGAATTTCCATTTGCCGTCGTATTGGTGGCCGCGCTCGAGCACGCGCACCCACGTCTCCTGAAAAAAATCTTCGGCGCGCTCGCGGCTGCCAGTCAGGTGCAGCAGATAGCGGAACAGCCGGAACTGATACTGCTCGATGAGCACGTCGAGCAGCTGCGGGTTGCGCTGCTTCAGGCCGCGGGCGATGGACTTGGTGTCATCGGTCATCAGGCTGGAAAAGCGGAGCCCCGGCTTCAGGGTCACCGCCCATGTCGTGAAACATGCCACCGCAAAAGTCGCGCTCATTCTACAGGGGATACGCCTAGCAGGGGCAAAAAGACGCATGGAGGGCACGTGCAGCTAAGGCCAATGTTGCTGTACACTTACGACCATGTTTTGCCCCCAATGCGGCGTCGAATATCGCCAAGGCTACACCTCCTGCTCGGATTGCCACGTGTTCCTGGTCCATGAGCGCCCTCATAGTCTTGAACAAGAATCGGTCTCCCAACCCGGCGACCCGAACAAGGATCCCTTCTGTGCCTTTTGGCAAGGAGACGATCCGCGGATTCATGTTGAGCTGTGCGGCGTCCTCGATGAGGCTAAAATACCTCACAAGACCGTCTACAGAACCGACCATCTTTTCAATCTTTCGAACTACCCTACGTTTCAGGTTGGTGTTCCGGCATCACGTTTCGAGGAAGCGGAGAATGCGATTCGGGAAGCGTTCTCTTTGGATTCGAACGAACCAGATGCTGCCGAACTGCTTGCGCCTCCGTCTTTTCTTCCGGACAGAAAGGACCGAATCCGCAAATTGCCGGAAATCTTATCTCCCGAAGAGAATATCCCTGGCCCCGAATCTCCAGGTGATTCTGCCGATTGGTTTCCGGAAGACGCCACGGCGCTTGTCTGGTCAGGCGATGATGCATACATTGCATCGGCAATTCTTGGTGCTCTGAACGAAAACGATCTTCATGTCCGCCGCGAAATGCAAGACGGCGTGACCAGTCTTTTCGTTCTTCCCGCCGAACAAACCCGCGCCCGCGAAATTATTCGCGAAATCGTGGAATCGTCAGCACCCGAGTAGCTTCCGTCATCTATTCCCTCGTAGTAAACTCCCATCATGTTCTGCCCCGTCTGCAAAGCAGAGTACCGGGCCGGCTTTCAGAAGTGCTCTGATTGCGGCATTGAACTTGTTCCGTCGCTGCCGCCGGAAGAGCCCGCCCGGTCCTATTCAATGCTTTGGCAAGGCGAAGACGCAATTTTTCACGACACCCTCGTTACGAAGCTCGAATCGGCCAGCCTCGAATACGCAGATACTCCTTTCGACGTTTATGCGCGAAAGAGATTGGACGTTTTTGGGCGCGGCTTTGGGCCTCGTTTTGGATTCGTTATTTCTGTTCCCGCGGATGACTTGCCTGAAGCTCGCGGCATTCTCGAAAAGCTGCTCGACATCGAGCCGAATGCGTTGCCCTATGAAATTCACCGGACGGCAGAAGATTCATCGCAGGACTTAGTCAATGAATTGCCGCTCGACTGGGACCAGTCCGCTGCCACGGTCGAGCTTTTTTCTGGAAATCTGGAAAAACAAGTTAGCTTCCTCGAGGACGCATTGCGTGAAATAGGAATTCCTTCGCGACGAATCGTGCGCGACGACAGCACGTTCTACGTGATGGTGAGGCCGGAAGATGAACCACGTGCGATCGTGATACGTGACCAGATTGCCGAACAAGCTGAGCCGACCGAGATTCCTCCACGCAAGCCATCCTTGTGGGAGGAGGAACCTGTCCGAAGTTATGCGCTCCTCTATTATTTGCTTTTTCCCTATTTGATCATCGCGATTACGGTTCTTGCGGGAACGGGCAGCGGAGGACCTGTAAGTGACTTTCTGGCGGTGTTTGGCGGAATATTTGCGTTTGTTTCGGCCGTCGCTCAGCTCGGTTCCTATTGGATGATGTACCAGTCAATTCGGTACGAAATCCGTCCGCTAAGATTCTTTCTACTAGCTTTCCTGCCGCTTTCTTTCATCTGGTACTACTTCGAGCGTTATACGAACCGGCGTGGCGCGGCGCGCCTACCTATCGCTATTCGTGCACGCATGCAGCGCCCGCCTGCTTGACGTTCTCGGTCGCGGGCGGCATCCTTTACTTCCTTAACGTCATTTACTTCGTTTACTTCCGGGAAAAGCGGAGGCTTCAACTTGTCACTGGATTCCATCAGGACTGTCGCTGTGCTAGGTGCGGGCACAATGGGCAATGGCATCGCGCATGTGTTTGCGCGCGCGGGCTACAAAGTGATTTTGCGCGACGTCGAACAGAAGTTTCTCGACCGCGCGATGGAGGCGATTTCCAAGAATCTCGATCGTGAAGTTAAAAAGGGAAAGCTCGATGAAGCCGGGAAAGGAAGCACGCTCGCGCGGCTTGTGCCCGTAACGGATTTCGGCGCCATCGCCGAAGCGGATTTTGCCGTCGAAGCTGTTCCCGAAAAAATCGAAATCAAGCGCGCCGTTCTTTCCGAAGCCGACAGAATTCTCAGGGAAGGCGTGGTGCTTGCGTCGAACACTTCTTCCATCGCCATGACCGCCCTCGCCGCCATGACCAAGCGCCCGGACCGTTTCGTCGGAATGCACTTTATGAATCCCGTGCCGGTCATGCAACTGGTGGAAGTGATTCGCGCGCTGCAAACCAGCGACGAAGCGTTCAACCTGACGATGGAGCTTGCGAAAAAATTGGGAAAGACGCCCGTCGCCGTCAACGACGCACCAGGCTTTGTTTCGAACCGCGTCCTCATGCCGCTCATCAACGAAGCCTCCTATTGCGTGATGGAAGGTGTCGCCACGCCCGAAGCCGTAGACGCCGTTATGAAGCTCGGCATGAACCATCCGATGGGCCCACTCGAACTCGCCGACTTCATCGGCCTCGACGTCTGCGTGGACATTCTGCATGTTCTCCAAGACGGCCTCGGTGATCCCAAATACCGCGCCTGCCCGCTACTTAAGAAATACGTCGCCGCCGGCTGGCTTGGCCGCAAGTCCGGCCGCGGCTTTTACACTTACGATAAATAGTCCGAGCTCGCCGCAGCGCTTGCATTAGATAGGCGAACACCAGGCGAAAATAATGTTTGCCTTTTCTTCGCCTCTCTGCTATTTTCCTCCTCGGCGTTTTCAACAGGTGCCTGATGTGCTCCCCTTCGACCCTAGCGATAAGCTGCCCGGAACATGCTAGGCTCGAAAGCGAGTTCCAGGAGGCGCGCGATAGGATGCGAAACCTCATGAGGCTCCGCAAACTCTCGCCCTCCGAAGAACGGCAACTGGCGGATAAGGTGGCCATGGCCATCGCCCGCTTGAAGGAGCATCTAGCCGAGCACCGTTGCCAGCGCTGGTAGCAGCACCCAGAAAGACCTGGCGCGAAGATGTAACAAATGATAAAGTCTCTCTTCCGCTATGTCCCTGGCAAACCCGTTCGGCCCCTGAGGACTGTTTTCCCAATTTTCTCCACCGAGGTGTGACATGGCAGACGAAAAAACGAAGCTCCTGGAAGCGGCAATTTCGCAAATCGAAAAGTCTTACGGCAAGGGCTCCATCATGCGGCTCGGCAGCAAGGACATCCTTGTGCCGGTCAGCGTGATTCCCACGGGCTGTCTCTCAATTGACGCCGCGCTTGGCGTCGGCGGCTTCCCGCGCGGACGCGTCATTGAAATCTACGGCCCGGAATCCGGCGGTAAGACTACGCTTACGCTCCAGGTGATCGCGGAAGCGCAAAAGCTCGGCGGCCAAGCGGCTTTCATCGACGCCGAACATGCGCTCGATCCCGTCTACGCGCGCAAACTCGGCGTGGATGTGGACAATCTTCTCGTCTCGCAGCCCGACCATGGCGAACAAGCTCTCGAAATTGCCGAAACGCTCATTCGTTCCGGCGGCGTGGACGTTGTTGTGATCGACTCTGTCGCCGCTCTCGTTCCCAAGGCCGAACTCGAAGGTGACATGGGCGATCCCTCGATGGGCTTGCAAGCGCGCCTTATGTCGCAGGCATTGCGCAAACTCACCGCCATCGTTTCGAAATCGCGCACCTGCCTCATTTTCATTAACCAGATTCGCGAAAAAATCGGCGTCATGTTTGGCAATCCGGAAACGACTACGGGCGGCCGCGCGTTGAAATTCTACGCATCCATGCGTGTGGACATTCGCCGTATCCAAGCGATCAAGGACGGCGACAAGGTAGTCGGTTCGCGCACGCGCGCCAAAGTTGTGAAAAACAAAGTCGCTGCGCCATTCCGCGAAGCCGAATTCGACATTCTCTACGGCGAAGGCATTTCCCGCGAAGGCGATCTGGTCGACCTCGGCGTGGACAAGGGCATTCTCGAAAAGTCCGGCACGTGGATCAGCTTTGGCGGCGAACGCATGGGCCAGGGCCGCGAAAACGCCCGCGTGTTCCTTAAGGAAAACGCAGACATTCGCGAAAAACTCGAAAATACTCTGCGCAAGAAGCTCGAAATTCCGGGTCCGAACAGCAACGCCGCGCCCAGCGCGCCCAATGGCGCAAACGGCGTCCTCCACAACGAAAAACCAAACGCGCACGCCGCCGCTGCTTCCGCCGGCCCCGCGCGTCCCGTGAAGCCGGCAAATTCATCGCGGTAAGAAGTTTGATTTCTGGGTTTTGGTGGAGGGTCACGATGCATCGTGCCCCTCTTTCTTGGTACGCCGCGCATGTTCGACAGCTTGGAGGTGCAAGTCCTCTTCACAACCAGATGGAGGTGAAGTGATAGCGGGCGTAGTACTCACGCGAGTGAGGAAGGCCCCCACAGTAAGAGTGAGTAGTAGAACGTCGAACTCATGGGTGGCACGGCGCCAGCCAATCAGCTTCGGCTGAGCTTTGCAGGCTCAGAAGACGGTGAAGCCGAAACGGCAACCTGCAGACAGGTGACTGCTCCCCCTATCCCGATTTTCTACCCGACTGCAGAACAAGGCGAACCCTTCTATTTCTGATTCCCGTGGGCCGCGATTTGTCCATTCGCCGTTGCGAATCCATCGAAAGCAAGACGCAGACTACTCCCCATCTAGGCGCAGACGGGGCTCGTTGATAAGCGTCTTAGATATGTCCTAGATACGCTTTAGATAAACATTCCAGTTGACAAATATGAATTTAGCCTTTATACGTGCCACACATAGCATGGCGAGTGTGCTCTTTAGAGGTGTTTGACAGGCCTAGTCTTAGTCGTCCCAGGGCTCCCAGTCTTCATCAATTGTTCGGGGAAGTCGAAAAGAGCTGCTCGCAACGCTCAGGAGGGAAGATTATGCAATTACGGGTGGTGTGTCATGGTGTGTTCGTTGCCTGTTGTGCCCTTATTTTATTGTGCTTTGTTTTACCCCCGGCAAGTTCAGCGCAGGAAACAACTGCAGGAATTCAGGGATACGTAAAGGACCAAACTGGCGCAGTTGTAGTCGGCGCTCCCGTTGAGATTTCGGGCCCAGCCCTCGGCACTAAAAGGACGGAAACGGATACTTCAGGCTTTTACCGTTTTTCTAGCCTTCCTCCCGGCACCTACAGGCTTACGGTCAGCGCCAAGGGCTTCCGGGTTGTGAAGATCGAGGAAGTCTCCCTGGAAGTGGGGCGCTTGCCGAATATTGACGTGCAGCTAGAGGTCGGGGCTGCTGCTGAAATGATCGAAGTTCGCGGCGAGTCGCCGGCTGTGGACGTCACCCAAAGCAAGGTCGCGGTCACGGTTACGCGCGAGGAACTCTCCAGCATGCCGATAGGGCGCTCCTTCCAATCCGTGATCCCTTTTGCTCCCGGTGCCCGGCAAGAGCCACTGCAAAGCGCCAGGGGCAACCGCACCAATGGCTTTCAGATTGATGGCGCCAGCGACGGCGAAAACGCGTATTTGATCGACGGCATTAACACCACCAACGTGAACGTTGGCGGCGTGGGCAAGAACTTCCAGCCGGATTTCATCGAATCAGTTCAGGTCAAATCGAGCAGCTTCGAAGCCGAGTACGGAGGTGCCTTGGGAGGCGTCGTCAACGCAGTGCCCAAACGCGGGACGCAAGATTGGCACGGCGAGCTCAAGGTTTACTACCAGAGTTCGGATTTGGACGCGACCGATCCCTGCGCCAGCGGGTTTACTTCTGCTATAGGTGGCAGCCTGGTTTGTGGGCTGCGCCTTAATCCAAGCCTAGCAAGCCTTTCCACTGGTTCCCGTCTCGACGGCACACCTCAGTACTATGTCCCCAACAAAGATGATCGGAAGATCATTGAGCCCGGCTATGAAATCGGGGGACCTATACTCAAGGATCGGTTGTCGTTTTACAGCGGCTACATTCCAGTGATAGACACTACAAATCGTACGACTACGTTCGTCAAAGCCAATCCTGGTCCCCGAAGACTGACCAATACTTTCCTGCAGCATAACGCAGACAATCGATTGGACCTTCGCGCCGTTAATGCCTTGCGCCTGTTCGCGGACTGGAACTACGCTTACTCGCGCACGCAAGGCCAGCTTGGCAGCCCGGATAGTGCCTATGGTCAGGTAAATACCGGTGCGACAACAGATCCAAGCACGTTCCGCTCGGATAATGGCACCGTGAACCCACTTTCCCTCTATACATTTGGCGGGGATTGGAATCCCACGACGAAGACAGTAATCAGCGCCAGGTATGGCTACTTCTTTAGCAACAATGAAAGCCGCGGCGTTCCCCAAGGCACGCGCTATATTTACGACGCAACCGTGAACGCGGACAGCAAGGATCTCACCGGACAGCCTTTTCCCAGTTCAACATTCAATACGGCCGGCTTCGCCAACATTCCGAACAACTTTGCCACCCGATTTGACGCCTTCAAGCGCAAGAGCTTCAACATTGACGCCTCGTACTATGTAGGGAAATTCCTGGGCAGCCACACGTTTAAGGGCGGCTACTTCTGGTCCACGCAGAGCAATGGCGTTCTCATCACCGCTAACACCAACGTCGTCGACCTGCAGTGGGGGCAGCAATATACCCCTTTAACCAGCACCACGGCCTGTGCTCAGATCATTGCACAGAATCAGGCCCAGTTCGGTACTGGATTCTGCGGAGGTCAGTACGGCTTCTTCTTTGTTGGCAGCAATACCGTATCGAATACGGGAACGACCACTCAAACGGCCCAAGCCGTGTACGTTCAGGATTCTTGGACCGTTGGCCGCGGCTTGACCCTTAACCTTGGTGTTCGTTTCGATACGGAGACCTTGCCCCCCTACGATCCAACCCGTTTTCCGTCGGTTGATTTCGGCTGGGGTGACAAGATCGCACCCCGCATCGGCGGTGCCTACGACCTGCTTCACAACGGAAAGGTGAAAATCTTCGCCAGTTATGGCAAGTTCTTCGACATCATGAAGATGAATCTGGCCCGAGGCTCCTTTGGCTCGGACTATTGGCATCAATGCGTATACACGCTGGACTTCACGGATTACACCACGATTACGCCCACATTGGCTACAGGGGCGGGCTGTCCGGCCAGCGGACAAGCACCGGGCGTGACCGTTGGCCGCTTTATCGAGAACGTGGACTTCCGCGCCACCAAGGCCGACCCCCGTGACCCTGCCATAGATACTCACATGAAGCCCATGTCGCAGCATGAATTCGTCACCGGGGTGGATTGGGCCATTACTCCCAACTGGAGCCTCGAGACGCGATATTCGCGCAAGCGCTTGGATAACGCCATTGAGGACATGTCCATTACGGACAACTTGGGCTTTTACATCGGCAACCCAGGCACGTCCTTTGCCGACGTTCTACACCGCCCCGTTGTCATCCCCGACGCCAGCGGCAACAACTACTTGAACACCACGCCGTTCTGCGCGGAATGCCCAGGCGTAGTCCCTGCAATTCGCCGGTATGATGGTGCCGAGTTCAGATTAACGCATCGAGGCGGCACTAAATGGTACGGGTCCGTCTCCTATACCTACAGCAAACTCACGGGCAACTATCCCGGCTTGACGAACACGGACCCGACTGACGGTAATGGCGGCCGCCACAATCCCAACAATACGCGTCTGTTCGACCTGCCAAATATGACCTATTTGCCGAACGGTAAGATTGACGATGGACCCCTTAGCACGGACCGTCCAAACACTGCCACGGCCTATGGCTTCTATCGCCTGAAGTGGTTCAAGATGGAAACCAATCTTGGTCTCGTTCAATACGCTTTCCAAGGCACTCCGATCAACACATGCTTGCCCGTGGTGGGCACTTCGTCGGCCTGTCAGTGGGCCGAAGGTCGTGGCAACCTCGTCGTCTTCAACCGCACTCCCGGACTCTATCAGCCTGATTCCACGAAGCCAAACTTCTGCACAACATGCGGCGATTTTGGGGTGGACCACATCGTTCATGACGCGCGCACCGATCCTTACTTTCAGACAGATCTCGTGATAACGCACCAGTTCAAGCTGACCGAAAGGTACTCTCTAAAGCTCGGCGCCAACGTGTATAACCTGTTGAACCAGCACAGCGCAGTGGCGCTAAACGAAAACGTGAATGCCTCTACCTCCCAGCTGGTCAGCCCGACTAGAGCGTCGCGCTTCAGCGGCGACCCCGGCGTGAATTGGGCTCAGATCATGAGCTCGTACAATTATGTGGATGCCCTAAACCACACGGGAGCTTTTGCGTCCCCAGTGGAGACGGGTACACCCATGACCCTTGCCAACCGCTATGGCCTGCCGACCGTTTTTCAGACGGCGCGCCAGATGCGTTTGGAAGTCCACTTCATCTTCTAATGCGTCGTTGAACGTACTTCCGGGGCTGGCTGTTTTCGCCGGCCCCGCTTTTTCTGCGGTTTTCTTTGCCGTCAGCCTCCGTGCTAGCATCGTCTTTTGGTCTTGCCGTAGGTTCTTCCGCGTATGCAGCGCCTTCCCCAGACCGCCGCCGTCATTGCCGTCCTGTTGGCCTTGCCCAGTGTAGGCGTTGCTCAAATGCAACGGATGGAAGTTCCAAAGCTTGTGCCTTTGCGCCTGCTCATCACTATGGACGGTGACGTGGAAAAAGCCAGCTATGTAACTGTGGAGTTGATGGACCCCGTTGGCTCCAGCAGTGCAACCGACCGCAAGATGACGGATGGCGACGGCCGCGTGGCGTTCCAGGCGCTCACAGGTCTTCACCGTGTTCGTATAACGGGGCCGAATATTCAACCTTACGAAGGCGAGTTTGAAATCGCACGGAACGAAGTATCCCACGTCGAAAGGATTCGCGTTCGGCCGGCTCAGAATGCGCAGCAGCCGGGCGGAACCGCGCCCGCTGGTGGTCTTGTCCCCGCATTGCGACTAAGGGTTCCGGATCGCGCTCAGAAGGCTTTTGAAAAGGCTGCGGAGGCGATGCGCCGTGAACGCTGGCAAGAAAGCCGCAGTTTGTTCGAAACCGCCGTCCGCGAATACCCCCAGTACGACCTCGCCTACAATGGCCTGGGAATGGTTCAAATGCAGATGAATGAATTGGGATCTGCGCGGGAGGCGTTTTCCAAAGCCATCGAATTGAACCGAGATTTCTCGGCTGCCTACAGAAATCTTGCGCGCATTTCTTTTGCGGAACACAAATACGAAGAAGCCGACGCGCTTCTCACTAAATCTCTCGAGGGAGATCCCCTGAATGTCTGGGCTCTCAGCTCGGCTGCCAACGCTGAGCTCTTGACGCGCAAGTATCCTGAGGCAATCGCCCATGCGCGCAAAGCGCATTCCGTTCCGCACGAGGGTCTTGCCGGTGTGCACGTCGTTGCAGCGTTAGCCCTCGAAGCCTCTCAGCAACCCCATGAAGCGATTCAGGAGTATCAGCTCTACCTCGACGAAGACCCCAAGGGCCGGGATGTTGATCGGGCGCAGAAAGCCATTGTCCGACTGAGCGTCAAGCAGTGAAGTGACGCCCCCGTTCCTTTTGCAGGCTAAAGGACTCAAAGAACAACGGAAGATTCAAGGAAGAGTCGGCGGTAGCGCGGTTTTCCGGGAGCGCCGCGAGGCGCTTCCGGGTTTTCTTTTGCGGCGAACGAAACGTTTCGCAAGTGAAAATGGCGTGTGTGGCCGGACTCAAATTTGCAGTAAGCTACGCTGCCATTCGACATGACGCAGAGCATTGCAGCGCCTCATCCAAAACGAGTTCACGCTGACCTTGGTCTCGCCTTTTGTACGATTCTCTGGGGCTCGACCTTTGTCGTCGTAAAAAGCTCGCTCGACCATTCCTCGGTTTTTCTTTTTCTCGCGCTGCGGTTCACGCTGGCTGGAATGGTCATGGCGGTTTGGCGCCCGACAGTTTTCCGCACAGTTGAAAGGGAAGAGATCGTTGCCGGTTTGCGTCTCGGATTTTTCATGTTTGGCGGCTACGCGTTTCAAACTGCCGGTCTGCAGTACACCAGCGCATCAAACTCGGGTTTTGTCACCGGCTCCAGCGTCGTTCTCGTTCCGCTCTTGTTTGGCCTTTTCTGGGGCCATCGCCTCACGGCCTGGGTTTATGCGGGCGCGCTCGCGGCGGGCTTTGGGCTGTACTATCTGACTATTCCCAACGAAGGAGTAAGTCACTTGAACCGCGGCGACGCGCTTACTTTTGTCGCCGCTGCCTCTTACGCAGTGCACATTATTTTGGTCAGCGAATACACGCGCCAACATTCCGCTCACGCACTCAGCGTTTTGCAGGTCAGCGCTTGCGCGGGAATGTCCTGGATCATGACGGGGATCGCGCACGCAATTCGCTGGCAGCCGGTTCGGTTTGCGCCAAGCTGGCCTTTATTTCTTGGCGTCGCCGTCTGCGCCGTCTTCGCAACCGCCGTCGCGTTTTCGATTCAGCTTTGGGCTCAGCAATATACGACGCCTAGTCATGCCGCGATTTTGTTCACGCTGGAGCCGGTGTTCGCGGTGCTGACTTCCTGCCTTTTTCTTGGAGAGCGGCTCGCGATGCGAGCGATTTTTGGCGCGGCGTTTGTGCTCGCCGGAATTTTAATCGCCGAACTTCTTGGCCCCGCCGCTCCGGAGTCTGCAGAGCCAGCGCAGAATCTTCAGCTGTAGTTTTTCACGTCAACGGGGTCGTACATTACTGCCGTGCCAGTGTGAGATTTTTCGAAGGTGTCGATGGCGGCGACGTGCTGCATTGTTGTGCCGATGTCGTCGAGACCTTTCAGCAAGACTTCCTTGCGCGAAGGCACAATTTCAAATTTGCAGACGAGGCCGTAGTTGTCGCTTACGGTTTGATTTGGGAGATTAACGCTCACCGCGTAGCCTTTTGCGGATTCCGAGCGGCGGAAGAGTTCATCGATTTGCGCTTCGGTAAGTTCAGCGGGAAGAATTCCGTTCTTGAAGCAGTTGTTGTAGAAAATGTCGGCGTAGCTGGGTGCGAGGATCACGCGAAAACCGTAATCGCCGATGGCCCACGGAGCATGTTCACGGCTGGACCCGCAACCGAAATTCGCGCGTGTAAGCAGCACGCTCGCGCCTTTGTACTGCGGCCAGTTCAAAACAAAATCTGGATTCGGTTTTTCGCCGGGCTGCGTGTATCGCCAGTCGTAAAAAAGAATCCGGCCAAAGCCTTCGCGCGTCAGCGCCTTCAAAAATTGCTTCGGCACCATCTGGTCGGTGTCCACGTTGACGCGATCCAGTGGGAGAACCAAACCGCTGTGTGTGATGAATGGTTTCATTTTTTCGCAGCTCCAAGAATTTCTCTTTGTCGCGTTCTTTCCGTTTTCCGGCGAATCACTTCGCTCAGTGGTTTGTCCGGCGATTTTCTAAAACCGCGATTCTTGCTATCTGTAATCGCCAATTTGGCTTGAAGCTCAGCGTTGGAAGCAACGTCTTCATCGACGCTACCTTTCAGCTGCGAAAGCACTTGGGCGACACTCCTACGCCCGTCCATGTGGCGTCGCTGTTGCCCTTCGCAATACCTTTGCGGCTTGCCGCCGGGTTCTCGCCATAAACATTGCGGCGATCGCGTTTGAGGCTCAGTTGCTTCTTCTGCTTAGGATCTTTGCTTTTGCTCATCGTATTGATCCTGGCAGCGCGTCTACTCGACGTGAGTGACGTCGAATTCACGTATTTCGCCGAATGGCGTCCAGTAGACTTCGCCGAGTTGACGAGAATCCTTGGCGCGTTCGGTTGAAAGAAGGCGATAGGTGATGCCGCAGCAGGGCTCGGGTGGATCGCAAACCGTCAATTCGAGCAACTGGATGCCGATGGTTTCGCCGTCGTTTAGTTTTACGGAAAGGCGATGGCCAACGTGTTTTTCGGTGAAGCCCCGCGTATCGACGGACATTGTTGTTACTCCACCCCTCACTCCACGTGGGCGACGTCGAATTCGCGGACGTCGACGAAGTGGCCAGCGAGAGCAGCGGCGGCGGCCATGACGGGGCTGACAAGATGTGTGCGGCTGTCGCGGCCCTGGCGGCCTTCAAAATTGCGGTTGGAAGTGCTGGCGCTGCGCTCGTGCGGAGGAAGAACGTCCGCATTCATGCCGATGCACATGCTGCAACCCGCGTCGCGCCACTCAAAACCGGCGGCGGTGAAAATCTTGTCGAGGCCTTCTTTTTCCGCGGCCGCTTTAATTCCGCGCGAGCCGGGAACGATGAGCGCTTGCTTGATGCTTTTCGCAACGTGTTTTCCTTCAACAAGATGCGCGGCGGCGCGTAGATCGTCGAGGCGGGAATTGGTGCAGGAGCCGATGAAGACGCGATCCACGTTAATGTCCACGATGGGCGTGCCAGGCTTGAGGCCCATGTATTTCAGCGCGCTTTCGGTAGCCTTCTGATCGTTCGGGTCTTTGAAATCGTGCGGGTCGGGCACGCGGGAATTAACGCTCGTCACCATGCCTGGATTCGTTCCCCAGGTCACTTGCGGTGCGATCTTCTCGGCTTGCAGCTCGACCGTCATGTCGAACTTTGCGCCGTCGTCCGAACGCAAAAGTTTCCAGCGCTCGACGGCGGCTTGAAATTCCTTCCCGCGCGGCACAAATGGCCGGCCTTCGAGATAGGCAAACGTAGTTTCGTCCGGCGCGACCATTCCGGCGCGAGCGCCACCTTCGATGCTCATGTTGCAGACGGTCATGCGGCCTTCCATGGAAAGTTCGCGAATGGCCTGGCCGCCGTATTCCGCCACATGGCCCGTGCCGCCGCCGATACCGATTTTTCCGATGATGGCGAGAATGATGTCCTTCGCGGTGACGCCTTTTGGACGTTTGCCGTGAACGAGAATGTGCAGCGTTTTCGATTTCGACTGAACGAGACATTGCGTGGCGAGAACGTGTTCGACTTCGCTTGTACCGATGCCGAAGGCAAGCGTGCCGAATGCGCCGTGCGTCGAAGTGTGGCTGTCGCCGCAAACAATGGTTTGCCCGGGCTGCGTGATGCCCAGTTCCGGCCCGATGATGTGCACGATGCCTTGATGCTTGCTGTTCATGTCAAAAAGGCGAACGCCGGTTTCGCGGCAATTTTTTTCGAGCGCTTCAAATTGCAGACGCGCGTCGGTGTCGATGATGGGAAGAGTGCGGTCGGTGGTGGGGACGGAGTGATCCATGACGGCGAAGGTGAGATCGGGACGGCGGACTTTGCGGCCTTCGGCTTTGAGTCCGGCGAAGGCTTGCGGGGAGGTGCCTTCGTGAATTAAGTGGCGATCAATGTAGATAAGCGCGGGCTTGCCCGGCTCCTGATGAACGAGATGTGAATCCCAGATTTTTTCGTAGAGCGTTTTCTGTGGCATTGGTTTCTCGAAGTGAGTTTAGCACCGGCCCGTGGCGGGGGCAAAATGTGGAACCGCAGGAGCGATTTCCACGGGCGAAGTTTGCTGGTTAACCCCTCGAAGAGATCTCTCGGGGTAAACCATAAATTACCCTACCCCCTCCCCTATTTTTTGTAAGTGTTGAAAACAACGGGACTTTAAGTCCAATGATTTGCAAGTGTTCATTCTAAAGGGGATGCGGACATGTTTTTTGTAAGTGTTCATTCTGCGCGACTTAGGGAAGGGTTGCGGTGAGGCGGGCGTGCGGTGGGTGAGCATGGGCTGCCCCTTCTCCCTCCGCTGCGTTAACGACTCTTCCATTATAACACGGCGGGCAAGCGGGGAGTTCAGTAGATGTGATGTCGGTGAAGCGGCAGTAGCAGGTTGAGGCACTATCCATCAGCTGCGCGTAGGAGAGGCCTGGAGGTGGCTTATGCCGTTAGAGTTTGCCGGATCGGGATTGCCGATGACGTCGGACGGCCTGAGCGCGGGCTGCGATCAATTGCAGGTGGGAGCGCCAGAAGTATGGGCCGTACTAACTGTCGAGATACTTGGGTGCGGCTATTTGCCAGATCGTAGGCCGCAGATCCTGTTTGAGCGCCATGTATTCCGTCGAGAAACAAACGGGGCATTTGACGCAGTGGCTCCGGATTTGAGCAATCTTGTGGCGGGAGGGTATGGCGCTCGGGGCGCATCTCAATATGGGCGGTTGGCGAGGGCTATTCAACTAAACCGGCAAGCAGCCTTGCGCAGCACCTCCTGGGGAATCGGTCAGGTGATGGGCCTCAATGCTGTGAGCGCGGGTTTCCCCGATGCGGAGACAATGGTTTCGGCCATGGCGAAGAATGAAGACCAGCACATCGCAGGCATGTTTGGATTCCTTTTGAAGAATCGCCTCGATCAATCGCTGCGAAGTCATGACTGGCCGAGCTTTGCGCGAACTTATAACGGGCCGAACTTTGCAGAGAATCAATATGATTTGCGGCTCGCTTCCGCCTTTCAGAAATATTCAATGGGCTTGCTGCCAGACCTTACGAGTCTGTGTCGCAATTAGGAGTTGCAAGCGAGTAAGAGATTTGGCATGAAGGGGCATGCCAAGCTATCAGCGGTATTCTCCCGATCAAGCCGAGTTGTTGCCTGCTCATGGGAAGGAGGTGTTAGGCGGCGATCAT